>OKPX01000062.1_pt1 | contig 78594 bp, 75 predicted proteins | sample 1613911 | NCBI WGS metagenome assembly OKPX01 (sample SAMN04436892, study PRJEB24849) | human gut metagenome | biome: human gut; feature: NICU; material: stool | host: Homo sapiens | place: USA: Saint Louis, MO | collected 2012-02-03 | reverse complement strand
TCCCCTCACCAAAAACCCGGTTGCAGGCAATCGGGTTATTTTTTTAGCGAACTGAACATTTTTTCAGAAAACCGGCTCAATAATACCCTGTAAACGTAGATGGGATTTGACTTAAGTCCCTAAGAAGTTTACAAAAGATACTGCCTTCTGTAAGACCCACATGCGTCTTTGCCATTTTCGTCCAGGCTTCCCTTTCATCGGTAAGAGAAAATGCTGGGGGATTAACCGGTTACATACCTGTTTAACCGGGTTTTGATATCTACAGGCATCTGTATGGAGTATCCAATGTTTTCTTTTGTCGCCCGCCAGGCGATTTTTGACGAAAATATGAACACAGTCGGTTATGAGCTGTTGTTCAGAGACAGCATGACGAACCGGTTTCCCGACGTTACTCCGGAATATGCCACTGCCCAAATTATCGTAGAACAGTTTCTTGGTGCGCCGCTGGGCCGTCTCAAGGAATACAGCGCGATTTTCGTTAACTTCCCCTATGAACTGTTAATACAGGGCATGGCGGAAACCTTACCCAAAGATCGCGTGATTGTGGAAATACTCGAAACGGCTGAACCCACGCCGCGCCTGCTTCAGACCGTAAAACAGCTTTATCAGCACGGTTTTCGTATCGCCCTGGACGATTTTGAACTCGGCGATACATGGAACGATTTTCTGCCCTATGTCAGCATCATCAAGTTTGATGTACGTATGAGTACACCGGAAGCGATCAAAGAGTACATAGCAAGCAAAGCTGAGCTGCTCAAAGGCACGGTTTTTCTGGCGGAAAAAGTCGAAACGCAGGAAGAGTATGAGTGCTACCGTAACCTCGGTTGCACCCTCTTTCAGGGGCACTTCTTCAGCAAGCCAGTTATTCACGCTAACAACAAGCTTATCCAGAATCAGTCTGTGACCTTAAAGCTAATGAAGGAAGTGAACACTGACTCACCGGACTTCGCCAGAATCGAAGCGCTGCTGAAACAGGACCTTGCGCTCTCTTTCAAGCTGATGCGCTATGCACAGAACATCGTCTTCAACGCGCGCGGCATTAAAAACTTTCGCAGCCAGTCGCTCAAAGACATCATCTTTTATCTTGGCGCGAATGAGCTACGCCGGTTCGTGCTGGTGGCCTGCTTAACGTCGGTGAATGTCGGCAAAACCGATGAAATCTACCACCGCTGCCTGATTCGCGGAAAATTCTGCGAACTGGCCGCCGCCCGTTCCATCAGCCGACATTCATCGGACGATGCCTTTATTGTGGGCCTGTTCTCACAACTGGACGATATCTTCGAAATGCCGATGGCGGATTTGATTGGCCAGATTGACGTCTCAAGCAATGTCATGATGGCGCTCAAAGAGAAACGTGGCCCGCTCTATCCTTATCTCCACCTGGCGCAACTGTATGAAAACCATAAATGGGAAGATGTCAGCGCGCTGGGCCATCGGCTCGGCTTCAACCGCAGCGTGGTGGCTGAATTGATCACCACGGCAACGCAGTGGGCAGATGACATTCCAACGGGTATTACCAGCTAAATCCCCCGGGTTTGGAAGTAGCGCGCATTGAGACGCATTCTACAAACCCGCGTTTTTCCACTCCCACAACGCACGTTATATTTCATCGATAAATATATCTACCAGTGCCATTCATGCAAATGGATCAAAAATGCTATTCTCTTCGTTTTCACTTTCTAATTATTACAGGAATCGCTATTCTTTACTTCCTGTTGAAATATATTCCTCACATCAATATATTAAACCACCAATATAAGCCTCATTTATTTACTCCATTTAATTATTAACACAAACCAAACAATTCGAATTAAAAACCACTAACAGGCCAAAAAACAGGATAATTATTTTAGTATAAAATGATGAAGATTTTGTGAGTACAGGCACGATTCAAATCAGTGTAACAATGCAAAGTTTCGCGTGTTACAAGATCAATAAAATTTTACACTAGAAATAATATACAACTTAGTATTTCGCCTTGATTCTATGGTTTAATGAAATAAAGTTGATTAACGAACGAAAAAATCAATAACATTCACCCCGTCAGCAACACAGAGAAGAATTATGATTAAGCAGGCAGGAATGCCAGTCAGTCTTAATCAGCCCTTCCCGGACGAGAAGGAAGATTAAGGACAATGGTCAAACTTACAGTGTATGGATATCGTCTTGGCGAACGCAACGAAGTTGAGTTCCTGCCGTTTAAAAGATGTTTACTGCTCCCCGAAACACCGGGAAAAGCAGTTGAATACCTCAGGCCGACCATGGCAAACCTGCTGGAATACCTGCTGGCAAATGCCGTTGGTGAAATTGTCCCGGATAAAACCCTGCAAATCCAGGTCTGGGAAAATAACGGACTGAGCTGTTCCAGCCAGCGCTTGTGGCAGGTGATGCATAATCTGAAAAACAAACTGGCGCTGGTTGGTCTGCCGGATAACTTTATTATGCGTATTACCGGCAAGGGCTACATGATCGCTAACGAAATGGTGATGGAACTCTATTGCAAGCGCAGGCAGCTATCTAAAAACGGCGCAGAGTATCCATTACAGCGCACCAAGACCTTTGAGTCATCGATGAGCGGAATGATTGAGTAGAAAACATCACAACCAAAAATAAAAACTATTATTCGAAAGTATCATCAATGATTAACTAATGGACAGGGTTAAATCGAAGGGAATATCAATGAAGAGCTTATTTTTAATCCCGATGGTCATAGCAGCGATATCACTGGTAAATACCGCCAGTGCAGCCACCAATGGTACGGTTAACTTTAGCGGTAAACTTACTGACCAGACCTGCCAGGTTGTACTGAACAACGGAAGCAGTGCAAGCGGTACGGTGGAATTACCCACCGTGTCGAAAGAGCTACTGACAAGTGGCGGTGGGCATACTGCAGGAAAAACACCGTTTACATTAACATTAATTGGCTGCAAGGCCAGCACTACAACATTTGGCGTGACCGCTTATTTTCCAGCAACTGCGTATACAGATGGTGGCGGCTATTTAAAAAATATAGAAACGGGTACAACGGCTGCCGAACGTGTTACCCTTGAAATACTTCAAAAAAACGGTACCACCGAGAAGCCGTTAAAAATAGGAAGGCCAATTACTGATGCCAGCTATCAATTTACCACCGTTGCCGCTGGTGCTACATCGGTGACTATGCACTACGCGGTGCGATACAAAAACAGTTGGGTCAGTGGCTCTCAGTACAACACAACCCCCGGCAAAGTCAAAGGCATCGCCATTTACGAATTAGCGTATCAATAGCCAATAAAAGAAAGCATATCGCCAATAATTAACTTACGGAACAGATTTATACCAAAGGGAATAGTGATGAAAAAATTACTTTTAGTGGCGTCAGCCACAGCAGCAATATCTCTGGTAAATACCGCCAGTGCAGCTACCAGCGGTACGGTAAACTTTAGCGGTAAACTCAGCGACCAGACCTGTCAGGTTTTACTGAATAACGGAACCAGTGCAAGCGGTACGGTGACATTGCCAACTGTGCCAAAAGAAAGATTCCCTAGCAAGTATAGTACGACGGGTAATACAGGGTTCACATTAAAATTAATGGGTTGTAAGGCTAGCTCCACCGCATTTGGCGTATTGGCCTATTTTCCGCCTTCATCTTATATACAAAAGATGAATAATTACTTTAGTTTCCTGAAAAATCTGGAAACAGGTCCAACGGCAGCACAAGGTATATATCTTTCAATATATCAAATGTTTGGGGCTACGGAGAAGCAGATCAAGTTGGGAGAACCCATCACTGATGCGAGTTATCAATATACTACCGTTGCCGCCAATGCAACGTCGACGACCCTGACGTACACTGTGAAATATATTCGATGGGATGACGGAGTAACAGCCGGCAAAGTCAAAGGCATGGCCGTTTATGAATTAGCTTATCAATAACCAATAAAAGAAACATAATCAATAATTAACTTACGGAATAGTGACATACCAAAGGGAATAGTGATGAGAAAATTACTTTTAGTGGCATCAGTCACTGTAGCAATATCTTTGGTAAATACTGCCTATGCCGCCACCAGTGGTACGGTAAACTTTAGCGGTAAACTCAGCGACCAGACCTGTCAGGTTTTACTGAACAACGGAACCAGCGCAAGCGGTACGGTAGAGTTACCTCCAGTGTCTAAAGAAAGACTCTCCACAAGGTTTAGTCAGGCAGGTATTACGCCGTTTACATTAAAGTTAACCGGCTGCAAGGCCAGCTCCACAGCATTTGGTGTATTGGCCTATTTTCCTCGAACCACATATATAACTGAATTTGATGCTTTGGGTTTCCTGAAAAATATGGAAACCGGCACAACAGCAGCAGATGGAGTTATGTTGACAATATATAAAAATGACGGTTCTACCGAGAGGCAGATAAATTTAGGAAAACCCATCACTGATTCAGGCTATCAATTTACCACCGTTGCCGCCAACGCCACGTCGGCGACCCTGGAGTACAGCGTACGATACATAAATTTTCGTAGTACGAGCGATTCGCCCGTAACAGTCGGCAAAGTTAAAGGCATCGCTGTTTACGAATTAGCGTATCAATAACCAATAAAAGAAACATCATCAATAATTATCTTATGGAAAAGAATTATACAAAAGGGAATATCGATGAAAAACCTAATTTTAATGGCGTCCATCACGGCGGCAATACTTCTGGTAAATACAGCCAATGCAGCGACCAATGGTACGGTAAATTTTAGCGGTAAACTCACCGATCAGACCTGCCAGGTTACATTAAACGATGGGGCCAGCGCGAGCGGTACGGTGATATTGCCTACGGTACCAAAAGAAAAACTAACTACTAGCTTCAATACGGCGGGTAAGACAACGTTTAAATTAAAATTAACGGGTTGTAAGGCTAGCTCCACCCCATTTGGCGTGTTGGCCTATTTTCCTCCAACAACGTATACAGAAAGTGTAGGTCCTTATGGCTACCTTAAAAACCTTGAAACGGGCACAACGGCGGCGCAAGGGGTTTATCTTAAGATAGTTCAATTATTCGGAACTAACGAAAAAGAAATCTATTTGGGAAAATCCATTCCTAACGGCAATTATCAGTATACGACCGTCGCTGCTGGCGCAACGTCCGCAGACTTAAACTACTACACACAATACGTAAGCTGGGGTAGTACAAGCATAACAGCCGGTAAAGTTAAAGGCATGGCTGTTTACGAGTTGTATTACGAATAAATTTTTGCAGTACAAAACCATTCCATAAATACATAACTGGAAAGTAAGGAAAGCATTAGGTAGAAAAAGGATAGCACAGTTGTTCATCCTGAAGTGCTTAATAAGAAATTGATAATTATGCAGCGGTAGTTATTGCTGATAATTATCATTCACAACGAGTAAGTTCATATCAAAGGGAATATTTATGAAAAAGATTCTGTTAGTCGCCTCTATTGCCTCTGCAATGTCTCTGGCGAATGTCGCAAACGCAGCAACTGGCGGTACCATTACCTTTACCGGTAAAATCTCTGACCAGACCTGCCAGGTTGTACTGAATGGCGGCTCCAGCGCTACCGGCACCGTAACACTGCCAACCGTACCGAAAAGTGCGCTTGGTGCCACAAACAATACAGCAGGTCAAACTCCGTTCTCATTAGATCTGACCGGCTGTACTTCCGCCGCAACTGCGTTTGGCGTGACCGCGTACTTCCCGGATAACTCCACCAACATCGACACCACCACTTCAACGCTGAAAAACCTGGAAACAGGCGCAACAGCAGCAACCAACGTTGGTCTTGAACTGCTGCATGAGGCAGTATCAGGCACTAAATCTGTAGTACCGTTGGGTAAAGCTATTAGCGACACTGGTTATAAATATACCTCCGTCGCTGCAAATGCCACTACGGCCAAGATGCAGTATCACGTGCAATACAAAAACAACGGTTCTGCAGCAGCGACAGCTGGTCTTGTGAAAGGTGTTGCCGTTTACGAGTTAGCTTACCAATAATTAAATACGGGGGGGCTTCCCCCCCTTTTTTCCAAAGGAACTGGATATGTCTTATTACGCCAAAATTATCTCCGTTGCACTAGGGGCAATATTGATGACGGGTCTCAGCAATATGGCCCAGGCCAGCATTGTGCTTGACGGCACCCGCGTAGTTTACCCAGCCGGAAAAAAAGAAGTCACGGTGACGGTATCCAATCAAAATAACAACCCGGTACTGATACAAAGCTGGATCGACAGCGGAAATCCGGATGACGCCGCCAGTCAAAATACCCCCTTTATTTTGACGCCCCCTATTAATCGCATTGATGCGGGTAAAGCGCAAACCCTGCGCATCAGTTATCTGGGCTCGGCGACAATGCCAACAGACCGCGAGTCTGTATTTTACTTAAATGTGCTTGAAGTCCCGGCAAAAGCCAAAGACATGGACGAGAAGAGCAAGCTTAATATTGCCTTTCGTTCACGTATAAAATTGTTCTACCGTCCGAATGATCTTCCTGGTTCAGCAGCAGAGGCAATGGAAACGCTGCACTGGAAAATGAAAAGCGGCGGCGTAGAAGTGACCAACCCATCGAAATTCTACGTTTCCCTGGTCAATATTACCTTTACCTCAGGCGGTAAAAAAATGGCCATAAAAGGTAAAATGATTGCCCCCGGCGCCACGGAGTTCCATGAAATCCAGGACAGTTCAATAACCAGTATTAATCAATTAAGTTATACCACGGTGAACGATTATGGTGGTTATAACGAATTTAAAGCCAAACCATAATACCCGGCGGCAGAAATAATTAACGAAGAATGTTTTTATCACAAAAATAAAAATACATTCAGGGACGAAGACTTTTCGGGAGTTATTATGAAAATATCCACCGTACGCCATCATCCATTACTGTTTAAGGCTCGGTTATCGCCACTGGCTTTAATGTTAATGATGGCGTTCCCGGTCGGTATTGCGGAAGCGCAAGACGATAAACCCCGCGACTATGCACGACGCAACGTTGTGGAATTTGAATCCGATCTATTGCGTCTGGATAGCGGCAGTAAAGTTGACCTGAGCCGTTTCTCCTTTGGCTCCAGCGCCTCACCTGGTACCTATCAGGTGGCTATCTCTATCAATGGCATAGAAGCGGCCAATGAAAACGTGGAATTTAAAGCCGACGATGACCGGAAAGTTTATCCGTGCCTGACACCGCGCCTGATTGAGCTTATTAACTTTAACGAAGACAATCTGACATCCGAAATGAGCCAGGCGCTCGCCACGCCGGCAACCTGTGCGAATCTGGTAAAAATTATTCCAGAGGCCAAATTCGAGTTTGACAGTAACAAGCAGGAACTCAACATTGAGGTACCGCAGGTGTATGTCAACCGTATTGCCCGAGGTACCGTCAACCCGGAATTGTGGGACAGCGGCGTTCCGGCATTACTCTTCGGCTACTATGCAAACGCCTACGATTCCAAATACAGCAACGGCGGTAACAACCGTTCTGTCTATGCCTCGTTCAATGCCGGGTTAAATATCGGTGCATGGTACTTCCGCCACAACGGTTCGTACAGTTGGCAGGATGGCATGGGCGGAGAATACCAGGTCTCCAACAGCTACTTACAGCGTGACATTAATGCTATTCGTGGCCGTGCAATTGTTGGTGAATATAACACCACCGGACAACTGTTCAGCTCGCTACCTTTCACGGGCGCGCAAATCGCCAGCGACGAACGTATGCTGCCGGAATCACAGCGCGGTTATGCACCGGATATTCGCGGCGTGGCAAAAACCAATGCCAAAGTCACCGTTAAGCAGTTAGGCAATATTATCTATGAAACGACCGTCACCCCGGGAGCCTTCGTTATTAACGATCTCTACCCGGCAGGCTACGGTGGCGATCTGGAAGTCACCATCCAGGAAGCCGACGGCAGCACCCAGCAATACACCATTGCCTATGCCTCTGTCGCCCAGTTGCTGCGCCCCGGTTCCCAACGCTACAGCCTCACTGCGGGTAAATTGCGCAATGCGGGGGTTTCAAATGAACCCATGTTCTATGAGGCTACCTATACGCGCGGCCTGAGCAATATTTTTACCGGTTATACCGGGGCGCAGATAAGCGAAAACTATCAGGCTTATCAGATTGGGCTGGCGACAGGCAGCATAGCTGGGGCCATCAGTGTTGACGCCACCCATGCTATCAGTCAGCTAGGAAACCGGGCGGGGGGCAAAAAGACGGGCCAGAGCTACCGCGTAAGCTACAGTAAACTGTTCAATGAGACCAATAGTAACGTCACGCTTGCGGCTTACCGCTACTCAACGGCAGGCTATATGGAGCTTTTGACCGCCTTACAAACTCGCGAAACGGTGGCAAATGGCTACGATCCTAATAGCATCTGGCGCTCGAAAAACCGTTTTAACGTGAGCTTTAACCAGGGATTACCTGAAAAATGGGGCAGCCTGTTCGTCAGTGCCACACTGGAAAACTACTGGAACAGTGATAAGAAGGGCTATAACAAACAGTACCAGATAGGCTACTCCAATAACTGGAAGCGGATGAATTACAGCATCAACGTTGGTCGCAGTAAAACCAATGATGGGCGTGACCAGACCTCCTGGTACTTGAACCTCTCTTTCCCGCTCTGGGAAAGCTGGGAAACGCAGGCCCCTTATTTTAGCCTGAACTACAACCAGGATAACAACGGTGGCAAGTCTGAGCAGGCCATGCTGTCTGGCTCTATGGGTAAAGACGGCAAATACAGCTATAACCTTACCGCCTCACATGACCAGAATGGCACATCAGGTAACGTCAGCGGCGGTATGACAGGTAGCATAGCGACGGTGAATGGCGGTTATAGTACAGGCAGTGGTTACCACAGCATGTCGCTGGGTTTCTCCGGTGCGATGGTAGCACACTCTGGCGGGGTGACCTTTACCCCTTACAACAGTGATACCTATGCGCTGGTGGAAGCAAAAGACGCGAAAGGCGCCAAAATCAGCGGTTACGCAGGCACTTCCATCGACAGCTTCGGTTATGCACTCTTCCCGTCGTTGTCTGCATATCAGATGAACCAGGTCGCCATCGACCCGGAAGGTTCGTCGCTGGACGTAGAATTTGATAATACAGCGCAACGAATCGCGCCGCGTGCGGGCGCTGTGGTGAAGGTCAAATTCAACACCAACAAAGGGACACCGGTACTGATTGCCACCTCTTTTGGCGGCGAAAACTTACCTTTCGGGGCAGAGGTTCTTGATGAAAATAATACCTCTATTGGCGTTGTAAACCAGACCGGGGCAATCTATGCCCGCGTCAAGGAAGACAAAGGCACGCTGTTGGTCAAATGGGGCAATAGCACTGATGCAAGCTGTAAAGTGAACTATATGCTGGCACCAACGAAGAGCGATGCCCAGACCACTCACATTCAGCAGTTCACCAGTCCGTGTCTGCCGGTACAGGGCCCGATAAGCAAAGGTCAAAACACCGAATTGGCCAGCGCCCAGTAAACGAAAGCGCAGCAAGCGGTTTTCGTCAAAGCATCCATAGTCCCCGCTATGGATGCTTTTCTTTTACTAACAATAAGTTATGCATTATTCCACGAACCCTCCGATTTATATAACCTACCGTTATATAAATAGATGAAATTTAACTGCATTTTCATAGCGATCCCATTTGTAAAGACGCCCTTCCATGTCTACTTTTATCAGGCAAAACGAAACACTCCCGCCAACATCGGGAAAATAATCATCCTCTTTTTTGACAGGTGCATTTGTTGATGAGCGTTCATGAAATGGATATTGAATCCCCCGCAGCCCCGCATCTGGACGCCAACGATACCGGGCAGCAGATTATTGCCGGGATCCGCGCAGCACTGTTGGCCCGTAAATCCATGGCCACAAATAAGGACATTATTCTGGAGTTGCTGGTCAGGCTGGAAACCGAAAAGGATATGGCAAAACTGGACGTTTACCGAAATGCGCTTGAACGCGTGGTGCATGCCACGCCGGATGATATCTAAGCACTGCGTCTCGTTTCCTCCACCTGTAGGTGGAGGTTTTTTCTCCATCATGCCGTGCCCGGCAACCCTCTTCCCCCCGTTATACGCAGAAGCCACACTTTTTATAAGAGATTGATGCTCATCGTCATCATCCATGAAAAATATTTATACATATGCTTTTATAATCACGCTAATTATTTTTAAGAGGCTTTTGTAACGAATGGCCATATGGTCTCCCCTTCTGAAGCCATGGATTTATCTTCAGAAGGGGTATTTTTTGAACCGTCGCTCGGTATCGACTCACCCTGCATGTGTGTCCGCAGCAACCACCCGATTACGTCCCTGCTTTTTCGCCGCGTACAGCGCAGTATCGGCTTTACCGATCAGCGCGCTGGCAATCATATGTTGCGGCTTGTCCTCAGAAAAGATGCTCTCGCAATCGAGCGTTGCCACACCAATGCTGATCGTTAAGAAACCCATAGGGCTTGCGGCATGCGGCAATTTCAGCGCATTGATTTGCTTACGCAGACGCTCGGCAATCGATAACGCAGCCGATTTATTGGTATCCGGTAATATCACCAGAAACTCTTCCCCACCATAGCGGCTAACATTGGCATCCGGGTGAACCAGGGAAGTAACCAGCGCCTTCGCCACGATTTGCAGACACTCATCCCCCGCCTGATGTCCCTGGCTGTCGTTATAGAGTTTAAAAAAATCGATATCCACCAGGCAGATTGAGAGCGGAAAGTGGCCGTGATAAGAACGAGTGACTTCCGTCAGCAGGCACTCATCCATATATCGGCGATTAAACAAGCCGGTCAGGTGATCGTGCTGTGCGTGCCGCTGCAACACCAGGTTCGCGCCCGCCAGTTTTTGTTCAGCCTGACGACGCGCGGTGATATCCACCCAGGTAATCGACAGCCCCACAACATTACTACTCGCATCTGTCACAGCAATAGACTGCGCATCGTAGCAGCGGTCATGCCAGATCATTTCACGACGGGGAATGGCCTCGCCCATGTCTGCCAGAGCAAAATCTTCCTCAAAAAGATGCCAGAACTCTGGCATATGCTCGGAAAGATAGCTCTCCGCAAGCTCATGCCCATCATTGTGCAACAGATGATTCATTGCTTTATTCGACATAACCAGGCGGCCATGACGGTCAATCATACACAGCGCCACGGGGGTGGTGTCGTAGATAGTTTCCAGTTGCAACACGCGCTCACCCAGGGTCGAGATATTGCGGTCCACTCCCCGATAGCCGCGTAATTCACCGTTTTCATCAAAAAGGGGAACGCCGCTGGTTTCCAGTACCACAATGCGCCCATCGGCACGCTGGTTACGATTCACCAGGCCTGAAAAAGCCCTTTTCTCTTGCACGATCTCCATAAAAGCGCGTCCAACGCGTTCAGCCTCGCCGGGTGGCATAAAATCGAATGGGGTCTTCCCAATGACTTCACTCGGGGGATAGCCGAGCAAGCTGGTGACCACATCGGAGGCCCAGGTATAACGTCCTTGCGCATCCACTTCCCATACCCAATCCGAATTTTGATTTAATAAATCATACAGATGCTGCACATCCACATCCTGGAGAGGCGACGGCTTTTTTTTATCGTTCATGAATGTTATCCGCATGTCCAAAAACCGCCCGGACAGCAAGGGCAAAGTGGTGTTGACGCCTGACTACACGTTTCAGCGAAGCGCTAAACTCACTATCATTGATACAGTAAATGTTAACGTTTTACTAATTCGCAGTAACGATAACAACGCAGAAAAAGCTGAAACGGGTCCGATCGCCAGAGAGATCGATGAATCACTCGCTAAGTTTTATTCACTCACAATCAGTTGATGCGCCTGCGAGGGGCTGCGCGCCCCTCTATTTATTTCTTCGGTTTCTGCGAAACATTTCGCCCCGCCCCGGCTTCAAGGCGTGTCATATCATACAGCCCGACAGCCGTGATAAGCGCAATCATCACAAACCCCAGCTTAAAGGCCATCCCCTGAATATCGCCATACCCCAGATTGTCGGCGATAAGCGCGCCTGCGCGAATACTCAGCGCCCCCAGCGTTACCCCGAGGCCGTTAGCCAGTTGCAACGAGGTGCTAAAGAGAGTGTTTGCGGAGCTCATCTCTGCCGCCGGTACCTCGGCAAATGCCAGCGAACTGATCCCGGTAAACTGCATTGAGCGGCTCAACCCACCGATAAACAACAGCGCGAGGGTAAGCGTTTGCGGTGAATCCGGCGCTAAAAAAGCGCAGAAAAACAGCGACAACACGCAGACAACCCCGTTACCAATCAAAAGCTTTTTAAAACCGAAACGGCGAATAAGCGGCGTCGTGGCGGGCTTCATCGCCAGGTTACCAGCAAAGACCGCTAGCACCAGCGACCCGGCCTCAAACGCGCTCATCCCGAAGCCTACCTGAAACATCAGGGGCAACATAAAGGGCGCGGAGCTGATAGTGGCGCGGAGAATAAACCCGCCGCGCATCGTGACGCGAAAAGAATGTACCGACAGCGAACTCAGGCCAATCAGCGGCGCAGGCGCACGGCGTAAGTGATGAATACTCCACACCAGCGCCAACAGACCAACGGCGAGCGTCGCCCCGGCGCTAACCATGCTCACATGCTGCTGGCTCAACATCTCAAGCCCCGCCACCAGGCACAGCATGGTCAGCCCTGTGGCGATAAAACCCACCACATCGAACGGACGTTTTTCATCAGCCGATAGCCCCGGCATCATTTTCAAGGCCAGAACGATAGCCACCAGCCCCAGCGGCACATTGAGGAAAAAGATCCAGTGCCAGCTCGCATAGGTGGTAATAAAGCCCCCCAGCGGCGGACCAATAATCGGCGCGACCAGCGCAGGCCAGGTCAAAGTGGCGATGGCTTTAATCAACTGCTCTTTCGGCGTGGTACGCAAAACGACAAGACGCCCTACCGGCACCATCATCGCGCCCCCCACCCCTTGCAGAACGCGCATCAGCACAAATCCGGTGACGTTATTTGTCAGGCCGCAAAGCAAAGACGCCACGGTAAAAATCAGCAGCGCCAGGCTAAAAACCGTCCGCGCGCCAAAGCGCTCCGCCACCCAGCCGCTGGCCGGAATCAGCATCGCCAGCGTCAACAAATAGGCGCTAATACCGATATTCAAATCGATAGCGGAAACACCAAAGGCTTTCGCCATGTCCGGCAGGGCAGTCGCAATCACCGTGCCATCAAGAAACTCCATAAAAAACGCGCTGGCGACCAGCAACGCCACCCCGGAAATCCGCCCGGAACGGGTCACTTTTTCCCGTGGCGTTTGCGTCTGGGTTGTCTCAGACGAGGCCATAACGTCCCCTCAACATGGTTAACCTCTACTGCCTGGCAGAGGTCTGACAAGAATAGAAAGTTGTTATACCAAAAAATGCAAACCGTCCGATAACCCAATTTCCTGGTGATTGTCCGCAGATTGATATTTTGCAATGTATTGCTGCCCGTCTTCGTCGATTTCCTCTGGCGCAAGCTGACAAAAATGTCAGTAAAAAGTCAGCCAGTTGTTGGCAATAACGCGATAAAATCACTGGTATCATCACATTTGTCCGTAGCGACAAAGGAAGAGCCCCATGCGACTTCTGCTGGTCGAAGACGAGGAAAAAACCTCGTCATATATTTATCGTGCGCTCAGCGAACTGGGTTTTACCGTTGACGTCGCCGCCAGCGGTACAGAAGGTTTGCATCTGGCGGTTGAATTTGACTATGACGCCATCATTCTCGACGTCATGCTGCCAGGCCTTGACGGTTACAGCGTGTTAAAAGGGCTGCGTGCCAGTAAAAATACACCGGTGCTGATGCTTTCCGCCCGTGGCTCCGTCGATGAACGGGTTAAAGGGCTGCGTCAGGGGGCAGACGATTATCTTCCCAAACCGTTTTCCCTGATTGAACTGGTCGCCCGTATTCAGGCCTTGCTGCGCCGCCGATCCAGTGATGGCGCAGACGCCACGCAGTTGCAGATCCATGATTTACATCTCGACCTGCTCGCCCGTCGCGTCTCACGCGCCGGAGACCGTCTTGAGCTGACAGCCAAAGAGTTTGCCCTGTTGAGCCTGCTCGCCCGCCATAAAGGTGAAATCCTCTCCAAAATGATGATTGCGGAACAGGTATGGGATATGAATTTTGACAGCGATGCCAACGTTGTGGAGGTGGCGATTAAACGCCTGCGGGCCAAAGTGGACGCCCCCTACCCCGTAAAACTGCTGCATACCGTCCGGGGCATGGGATATGTCCTTGAAACCCGGCCCGAGAGCCCCGCTAAATAGAGTCAGTCTATGCTCAAACGTTCGATTTCAGGACGCCTTGCATTAATGTTTGCCCTCGCCTCTGTACTTATCGTCTCGGCGATCGGTTTTCTGCTGCGCAGCACCCTGCATGAATCCTTACAAAAACAGATGCACAACGAGCTGCTTTTCAGGGAATCGCTAATGGAGCCGTGGCTGCTATCGCGCACCACGCTGCACAGTTGGCAGATGCTCGCCACCAAGCTCGCCGATATGACCACGGCAGAAGGCGGACGCGTACAGTACTGGGTTCTCAGCGATGATCCCCGCTATCAGGTGGGCGGCGAGCCACCGCAAGGGGTCAACTGGGCGACACTTGCCGACGGATTTAGCGAAGCGCCGGGCGCCACGAAAGAGTCCTGTTCGCTCTTTATCCTGATCAAACTAATTCCGGCGCGGGGGGAACGCCCGGCGATCCGCTATGTGATTGCTATCGATTCCACGCCTTATATGGGCACGCTGGAAGAGTTCACCCGCACGCTGCTGCTGATCACCGCCCTCGGGGTGATACTGGTTGCCGTGTTAGGTTTTATGATTGCACGGTTTGGCATGCGCCCGGTGAATACAATGAGCGAGCAGGCGCATAAGCTTGCCCCCGGCGACCACGGACAGCGCCTCGACGCCACAACCCTGCCGGATGAACTGCAAACGCTGGCGGAAGCATTCAATGGTGTGCTGGAACGCCAGGAAGTGGCCTGGCGGCAACTGGAGAGTTTCAACGCTGACGTCGCCCACGAGCTGCGCACACCTCTGACTAACCTGATAGGCCAGACACAACTGGGATTATCCCGCGAACGCTCCATCAGTGAGCTGGAAGATTTACTGGAATCCAATCTGGAAGAGCTGGCGCGTATGACCTCGATTGTCAATGACATGCTCTTTCTCTCACATGCCCAGGCCGGGGAACACGCCACCCAGCTTACCGAGGTATCGCTGCGCGAGGAGGCATGGAAGACGGCCGAATATGTCGAACCCTCCTTTGCCGAGAAGAACCTCACTATCAACGTGGAAGGCGATGTCATTGCCTGTATCGACCGTCGGCTGTTCCACCGTTCGCTGGCAAACCTGCTGGAAAACGGGGCTCGCCATGCAAAACCAAATACCACAGTGACCGTTTCCATTCGCCAGCGGCATGAGCATGCGATCATAGCTGTCGCCAATGTGGGCGAGCCAATCGCCGCAGAACATCTGGAGCGTCTGTTTGAGCGTTTTTATCGTATCGACTCGTCCCGCACGCGCAGCGATACGCATCATGGTCTGGGATTATCCATTGTTCGTGCGGTCGCACTGATGCACCGTGGCGATGTGTTTGTTCGTAGTGAAAACGGCAGCAACACTTTTGGTCTGTCACTGGCAATCGGTAAAATAAATGCGGATGGGCTTACCGTTGCGCCGGGTGACAAACCGGCGCTTGATGAGCAGACACAGTTCAAAAACGCCTGAACAGAAAAGCAAACAGGAGGCTAAGCCTCCTGTTTTTCGGCTTATTTGTAGATAACCGCCACGCCGTGCATCTGGTTTTCGCCCCCGGCCGCTACGATGCGATACGAGCCTGCTCCCGCCGCGTCGGCTTTTTGCGCCAGCTCCTCATGCAAATCAGACAGCGTTGTCGCGCCCGATGCCGACACCGAACCCATTTTTTGCAGCCCGCTACCGGACTCTACGGGTACCGCCGCCAGCGCACCGGCGGAAAACAGGCCAACTATCATTGCGCTCATAATGCCTTTTGTCATCTTCATGTTTCCACCTCGCAAAGAGAATAGTCAGGAATATCCGCTGACATGAATGATTTTAGAAAGGCTGGCTGTCAGTTCACTGACGCCCAAATAACAGATGCGTCAGATAACAAAAATATACATTTATTTTAATTTATCCTTTAAATATTCTTATTATCAGGATTTGTTCGCACCTCTCAAATACGACAAATAGAAGAATGAATCGCCAGTATTTTCAGCATTTATTCATCGATCTCCCGCCAGGGTCTGCCACCCGCCGCGTTGTTCACAAACCTGACAGGAATGTCATTTTCACGTCACGCTAACGACAGCCACGCTGATTTAAACTCAGCTTCCTGGGTAATACGTCGGGCAATTATGTTGCGCTTTATCTTGCTGTTAAAAGAGACGACGCGCATTCATATTTAGCAAAGAGGGGCATATATTATGGCCATGCAAAAATCGGTTATCCTCGATATTCAGACATGGATTGATAATAATATTGACAAACCTTTACGGATTAATGATGTTGCCCACCGGGCAGGTTATTCCAAATGGCATTTACAGCGCCTCTTTCATCAGATTATTGATATTCCGTTAGGTGTGTATATTCGCAACAAAAAGCTGGAAGGCGCCGCCCATGACCTGAGCGTGACAAAGGAGTCGATTATCACCATCTCCACCCGCTACGGCTTCGACTCCCAGCAAACTTTTACTCGGGTTTTTACCCGCAAATACAGTATGCCGCCGGGCGCATGGCGTCGCTATCATCAATCGGGTGAGGAGTAGGTCTCCTCACCCGCTATCGCGCCCGGATACGTCGTTTACACTGCCATCCGGGCCACCTCCTGTATGGCCAAAGCTACACGGCTACGGTACGGAACACGCTCATCAGCGTGACCAGATGCTGCGCCTGATCGCGCAGATCTTCCGCCGCCGTACTTGACGCCCCCACCAGCGCCGCGTTTTGCTGCGTCACTTTATCCAGTTGGGTAATGGCTTCATTCACCTGCCCGACACCTGATTCTTGCTCACGCGTTGTCACGCCAATCTCGTCGATCATCCCCGCCACATGGTGCGACTGCCGCACCAGTTCGCCAATGGTCGCGCCCGCGTGATTCACCAGCGCCGTGCCGTTATCCACACGCTCAATACTATCCATAATCAGGGCCTTAATCTCTTTTGCCGCAGACGCTGACCGCTGGGCCAGCGAACGCACCTCACCCGCTACCACCGCGAAACCCCGCCCCTGCTCCCCTGCCCGCGCCGCCTCTACCGCGGCGTTCAGGGCCAGAATATTCGTCTGGAAGGTAATGCCGTCAATCACCGCAATGATCTCACTGATTTTGCGAGAGCTTTGGCTGATCTCATCCATCGTACGCACGATGTTCTCAATCGCCTCGCCCCCTTTTGCGGCAATTTCGCTCGCGGTTGCCGCCTGTTGATTGGTGACACGCACCGTATCGGCATTCTGGCGAATCGCCTGGCCGATTTGTTCCATGGATGCAGCCGTTTGCTGCAAACTGGCCGCCTGCTGCTCGGTACGCTGGCTCAGGTCAGTGCTGCCCTCCGCCACACCATTTGCCCCCGCCGAGATTGACTCACTGCTTTCCCGCACCTGGTTGACGATACCACTCAGGCTTTGTCGCATCTCATCCATCCCTGCCAGCAAACTGGTGCTGTCATCCGGGGCAAGCGTAATCCGGGTGGCCAGATTTCCCTGCGCAATTTCATGGACGACCTGCAGCGCATAAGCGGGTTCGCCCCCCAGTTGCCGCTTGATGTAGCGCGTGAAAAGCCAGGCAATGGCGATCCCAAGTAGCGCAGCCACCGCAGCAATCATCAGCAGGGCGTCGCCAGCGGAGCGGGCGCTTGCGGTGGAAGCCGCCGCCGCTGAGGTCGTGCTGGCCTGCTGGGTCTGGATCATCGCGGAAATCTCTTCAAACAGGCGAATCTGTAACGGCTGCATCTTTTCGACTGCCAGCGACTGGGCATCCAGCATCTGGCCATTCTTCGCCAGCCCCACGGTCTGGCGCACAACATTCACGTACTCCACCTGTGTGGCTTTAAAATTGTTCAGCATGTTCTGTGCGTCAGTATCCTGCACATTCGCCTGCAACTGCGCCACCAGCTCATCGTTGCGTTTAATCGACAGTTCGGTCAGCTTTTCCTCTTCCATCTGGCTCTTTTCATCATCCTGAAACACCATGATGAATGTCGCCTTGGTGGCATTATTGAGGTTGTCCTTTAATGCCTGCATCGACAGCAGATTGGTCAAATGGTACTTCTCGTAGAATTCGATATGTTTACTGGTGTTATTCAATTCAGCCCGACCAAAAATCGCCACCAACAGACCGATAGCAATAATCGCGGCAAAGCCGGTGCCCAGCAGCGCACCCAGAGAGAAATGTCTTTTTACTCGCATATATCCCTCGATAAATGAATCCCGAAACCCCATAACGGCGAAAAGACACTCGTATCAGCCCCGCAGAAAGCAACTGCAGGCGCACGAATGCGTAATAGCGAACAGGGTTAATATACGTAGCGTAAAAAACCGGGGAAAATATGAAATAGCGATGGTTTGACTAAACGGACAGGTTGCGCCAGAACAGACATGGTGGCACATCGTCCTGAGCAAAAAGGGGAACAGTCACTATATTAAAAACTTATTTTTCATAAAGATACAATAAATCAACCGTTCGATAACATCAGTAGAATAATGACGACATTGCCCGCTCATCCCTGAGCCCTTTTGCATGCCCTATTTGGAGATTTCTCAATAACCGATTAATCCACCAACTCCTCCATACGATCGATGGCAAATTTTAATATTTTCTCTGCATCAATGGCGGCGTACGGATAGCCAGCAATAACCTCAATATGTTGGCCTTCTTTAATCGATTTTTTCAGTTCTTCTTTTTTATATTGAATATGCGGTGCAACCAGAAAACAATCAAAAGCAGGCGCCACACTGGCAAATGCCTCAGCCCCTATTCCGCTAATTTGAATCTGATACCGATTTGCGTCCGCAACATCCTGCATTTTTTTGGCCAGCGTTACCGCCGTGTTACCAAACAGGCAACATATTAATAACCTTTTCATGGTAGTGCCCTCCTGGAAGTTACCGATACGCTATGCCTGCCCTGGCTTAAAAAATGCGCCCTGCATCATGTTTACGAATATATTTGATTAACATTTAATCAATCTGAGCAAATTCTCCGCATAAACACCTCTCCTCCTCCTGGTCGATCAGCGGTAACATGTAAGATGAGAATAAGATACACTTCCGGTTTGTAACTCGTATGATGGGTGTTTTCATACGCGCGTAGCGTCATCCTGAGGTCAGGCGCGAGAAGCCCATAGCACAGACATATGGGAAAGGCTCTCGCAGTAGCAGCGAAATAGTGCATCTGATTAGCAACCTTCGCCGGATGGATATTCATCATTACCTGCGGGCTGCACAGAATTATAAGGAGATTTATATGCTGGAAAAATTGCGTACCCGTGAGGGTAAAAAATTCCTTATCGCCGTCGCGATTGTGTTTGTGGTTGCCGTGTCGGTTATCTCAGAAGCCGCCTTCCAGGGCGTGGTGGATCAGTACGATTTGCCGATGGACGAGTGGTCGGTGTCGATGTTTGTGATTCAGGGCGCGTGGGTGTTTATCTACAGCCTGATGTTTACCATCATCGGTTCGCTGCCCTTCGCGTTTTGGTTCCTTGGACCAAAGGATGACCGCGGTTAGGTTCGGTGCTGGTTCCCCGGATGGTGGCGTAAACGCCTTATCAGGGCGACCAGACGTTCAGGCCGCACGAAATAGCCCCCTATCGCTGTGGGAGAGGGCCGGGGTGAGGGCATCAGACCGTACCCCGCCCCACCGCACTTCACCCACCGATATCCAGCCCGCTCAGCGCACAAAGCAGCGCATCCACCTTTGGCAATAGCTGCTTACGGCGCGGCCATACCAGCGTCAACGCCAGCCCGTCGGGCTGAATATGCGGCAAAATGATCTCCAGCTCCCCGCGCGCAAGGGCGTCGCGAATCAGCCATGTCGGCATCTGGGCAACGCCTAACCCGCTACGAACCGCCTGTAATTGGGCATCCACATCCCCCAGCGCCATATGGTAGGGCACGGTACGCCAGTCCGGATACCCATCCTCGGTGATAAGCTGCCACGGCTTACCACTGGCGTCGACGCGCTCGTACAAAATGGCCCTGTGCTGCAACAGCGCCTCGACGCTTTCCGGGTGCCCCTCGCGCGCCAGATACGCGGGTGAAGCGCAAAACACCATCTTCTCTCGCCCCAGTTGCCGATATCCCAGCGACGCAGGCATCTCCGCCGTTTTGCCAATCCGCACCGCAATATCAATCCCTTCATCAAACAGATCCACGAAACGGTCAGAAAACGTCATGCTGATATCAATCTCCGGATGCTGCTGGCAAAACGTGATCAATAACGGCATGACGCACAGCCTGCCATAGGTATTTGGCACGGCCAGCCGCAGACGCCCGGATGGAATACTGCGTTGCGCCGCCAGTACCGACTCCGCCTCCGCCAGCTCTTCCATAATGCGAATACAGGTCTGGTAATACGCGTGCCCGGCGTCGGTCAGTTTCAGGCGTCGGGTCGTCCGCTCCAACAACGTTGAGCCCAGCCTCGCCTCCAGACGACTCACGCTTTTACTGATGGCTGAACCGGTCACATGCAAGCGCTCCGCCGCGGCGGCAAAGCTCCCCCCTTCTATACTGGCAACAAAGGGGACAATGTCCTTCAGTCGTTGATCGTGCATTGATTCATGAACTCAGGTTAAGAATGATGTGAATTAATGCCAGAAATAAGAGCAAAATTCTCGATTAGTCTACTCATAACGTTTACGCATGAGGAGAGTGAAATGCAAAAAGAGGCACTGATTGTCGGCATCAGCGGGGTGATTGGCCGCGCGCTGGCGCAAAAGCTGATGCAGGAAGGCTGGAAGGTCTCAGGACTGTCGCGCGGGCGCGGCGCGGTGCCGGAAGGCTGCAACCGTCTGACCGCCGATTTGACGGACCCGCAGGCGGTGAATACGGCGCTGGCGGCCATAAAACCCGACGCACTGTTTTTCAGCGTCTGGTCGCGTCAGGCAAATGAAAAAGAGAACATCCGCGTCAACGGTGCGATGGTCAAAAACGTGATTGAGGAACTGGGTGACCGCCTGAACGGCGCGCATGTCGCACTGGTTACCGGGCTAAAACACTACCTTGGTCCGTTCGAGGCCTATGGCAAAGGCGCCGTACCGGTTACGCCTTTTCGCGAAGAGCAGGGTCGTCAGCCCGTGGATAATTTCTATTATGCGCAGGAAGATGAGACCTTTGCCGGCGCGGAAAAATACGGTTATCGCTGGAGTGTGCACCGTCCGCACACCATCATCGGTTATGCGGTCGGTAACGCAATGAACATGGGTCTGACGCTGGCAGTCTACGCTACCCTGTGCCGGGAGAAAGGCTGGCCGTTTATTTTCCCGGGCTCACCGGAACAGTGGCATGGCATCTCCGACGTCACTGATGCAAACCTGCTAGCCGAGCAGCTCGCCTGGGCGGCACAAAGCCCGAATGCGGCAAACGAAGATTTCAACGCTGTTAACGGCGACGTGTTCCGCTGGAACTGGCTTTGGCCGCGTCTGGCCGCCTATTTTGGCATTGAATCTGGCGGAAACCCACAAACCATGATGCCGCTGGAAGGACGGATGCAGGAAGCTGCCGCCGCATGGCGCGAAATTGCCGCCCGCTATTCACTTGCCGAGCCCGATATCAGCCGACTGGCCTCCTGGTGGCACACCGACGCGGACCTCGGTCGACCGATGGAAGCCTTCACCGACATGAGCAAAAGCCGTAAGGCCGGGTTTACCGGCTACCGGGCGACACTGGATTCGTTTACCCACCTGTTTGATACCCTAAAGGCAGAGAAAATTATTCCGAACCACTAATGCCCTGATGAAGAGGTCAGGGGCGATCATCTTCGTCCCTGATTTTTATAATCTGTCGGTCGTGTCGCGCCACGTGTTGAAAGGTACTTATCTCACAATAACAGGCCTTCCCCCGCCATATTGCCTTCCTGAAAATGACAATTAAAAGCATGGATCACAATGCACATAGTTTCACTGGGAGGTTATAAAATTTCTTTTTAAGTCGTCATAACGTATTCTTAAACAAGACAATATCACATTCATTTTTGCACATTCGACATAAGTGGCACGAAGAAAAAACTCATTTATTACGGATTGAGGCTAAACACGTGCAATTTAACATTATTATTTGATGGCACCAAAACAGTCTCATTATGAAAACACCAAAACACTAAATTAAGAAAAACAATAAAATCATAAAGTTAAAAACATCGCAAAATAACCACCACCAGACAAATCATTAAATTTATTAACCTTAAGGTTATCTTAATATTAAAAACGATATTTCTTCTCTTCTTGCTTAAAAAAATGATGTGCATCACAAAGTTAACCGTCCTTACCGATATATGGATTTTTACTTAAAGTTTAATTGCCTCTTGCCGTTAATACAGATGACTAAAAAAACATATTTTGCTTATTAAAACGCTTAGAAAAGGTGAAGTATGAACATTTTCGACGACCAGTACGCGCCTGCTCCTGCTCCTGATACGCATCGCATCATGAAGCAGACGGTGACGCTGGTACTGATGCTCATGGGCTTCATTTTTCTAACGACAATATTTGCGCTCATTCAGACAGAAAATGATCTGGCGCGTAACACTCGCCACCAAACCCGACAGCTGTTAATGAAAGCGCTCGACAATCGGCAGGAAAACCTTCGTTTGCATCTTGCCGATAACGCCGCGTGGAACGAAGCCTGGGATAATCTTCATCGTAAGGTAGACATAAGCTGGGCATGGGACGAACAAAACCTCGGTAAATCATTGTATTCCAAATTCGGCTACGAAGGCGTGTTTGTGCTCTCCCCAAAAGAAGAAACGCGCTACAGCGTTATCGATGGCGGTCTTCACCTTGTACCTTTTGAGGAGTGGCTGGGGAAAAATATTAATGAAGAATTAAGCACGGCACTGAAGGTAAGCAGCGGAACAGCCGTTTCGCGCGTCGTTTTTGCCAATAATGAATTAATCCTCATTTCAGCCGCATGGATTACGACTGAGGATAAGGTTGCTCTTGCGAAAGCGCCTGCGGATCATTCTATGATGATCTTTGTTGATAAACTGACACCTAAAAAACTCGCCGCTATGGGCGAGGAATATGCCATTGCAGATTTGCATATCCTTGCGTCAAAACCCAAACGCCATCAACCACATACTGCGGGCTTGTTATGGCCGGTGTCGGGGGGAGAAATTTATTTTGAATGGAACAATAAAAATCCCAGTGACACGCTGCTCACGTGGGTACTCCCTCTTCTTGTCCTGCTGATGCTCACCTCAGTCCTTCTGGCGCTCTCTCTTGTGCGCAAAGGGCTTTTAAAAGCACGGCTGAATGACGAAAAAACATTCCTGCTGGAACAAAGCCGCCGGGCATTCGCCATTAGCGAGCGTCGTTTTCGTGACGTGGTGGAAACTACGACGGACTGGATCTGGGAAGCCGATGAGCTCTTACAACTCACCTGGATATCTGTGCGCTTTACGGCTATTACCGGTCACCGGATTGATGACTGGACAGGCCGTTCGCTGCGGGCGTTTCTGTCACAAGACAACCCGGCGCTGACGAAATGGCTGGATCTTCCTTACGCAGGTAACTTCCTCACCCTTAACCATTGCAGTTATTTTTCCGCCCAGGGAAATCAACGTTACTGCAATTTAACCATTAAACGCGTCAACCTTATTGATGGCTCACTAGGGTTCCGTGGTACCGCGACAGATGTCACCCTGGAAGTGGAGGCCAGCGAACGCATTCAGTATTTATCACACCATGATGAATTAACCGGTCTGCCTAATCGCGTCCGGATGAAAGAATTTCTTGAGGGTAGACTGCAATCAGAAAATGAGTCGAAAAATGCGTTGGCAATGATCAGTGTCGATCTGAATGATTTCAAAACCGTTAACGATGTTTACGGCCATACGGTGGGTGACCAGGTACTCAGTGAAGCCTCTAACCGCCTGCGCCGCTGCATGCGAAGCATTGATTTGGTAACGCGTCAGGGTGGAGACGAATTTATCATCGTTGCCGCAGACCTTAACCAACGTGGAGATATTGAACGTTTTTGCAAACGGATCGTGGAAGAACTGAATCATCCCTTTAATATCTGTGGAAATGAGATTGTTATTGGCGTCAGTATGGGCATTGCCCTGGCCCCACAAGATGCACGCACCGCAAGCGATCTCCTCCGCTATTCTGATATCGCCCTCTACAAAGCGAAAAATGATCCTAATGCGCATTGGGTTTTTTATGAACCTGATATGGCAGAACAAATTGTCCAACGCAGAGAACTGGAACAAGAACTTCGCGAGGCAATAAAACAGGATCAATTATTTCTTTTATATCAGCCTCGCTACGATATAACTTTGCAGAAGATAACGTCACTCGAAGCGCTCGTACGCTGGCAGCATCCGACTCACGGGCTTTTTATGCCTGACCAATTTATTCCTCTGGCGGAGGAGACCGGAATAATCATCGCGCTAACAGACTGGGTTCTGTCAACAGCGTGTCGCGAGGTACGAGAAAAATCAGCAGGGCTGTCCCTATCAGTAAATATATCTCCGGTGGAATTTAAGGCCAGCGACATTGTTCATCGAGTGAAATCAATCCTGACCAGAACGGATTTTAATCCTTCACGTCTCGAACTCGAAGTCACTGAAAACGCTACCCTGAGTAAGCCAGAAAATGCCTTAAAAATCATGCAACAATTAAAAAGTCTCGGTGTCAAACTCTTAATGGATGATTTTGGTACTGGCTATGCCTCACTCAATTATCTACGGAGTTTCCCTTTTGATGGCATCAAGCTCGATAAGTCTTTTATTATGGCGATGGGTGACTCGGAAAGCGCAAAAAATATAGTCGAGAAGATTATCGGACTGGGTAAAGATTTTAACCTTGAGGTCACTGCAGAAGGGGTAGAAACGTTCATTCAATTACAACAACTTGAACAATTTGAGTGCGATATCGCACAAGGTTTTTTTATAGGTCGTCCGACCACCCTGGATAAAATTGAACTTAACCAAAATTTCAAAAAGAAAAAGCCAGCCATGACTGAAGAGGAATTTTAAATCATAGATTTGTGATCGCACGCCAGGACGGAATAATGACTTTAGCGTATATAAAATTTATGTTACCATTATTAACCTTGCCAAAACATTATTTACAAGTACAAAAAAGAATATCATTGATGATGTTTTACGCGTGTCGTAAACATCCGTTCGAAGGGTAACAATTAGTCTGCGAAATTTAATTTTATGCCTTATTGCATAAACACTTTAACACCAGGCCTGTTCGACTGGGCTGCTCGTCTGCAAATATATTTTATATTCAGTTACCGGGGGTAGCTATGCAAATTTTACGCGATATTACCATCAGGAAAATGATATTACTGATACTGGTTGTTTTCAGTATTATTTGGGGAATGGCTACCCTGCTTACTTTTTATAATTTTTCCACAATTGATCAACTACTCACACAAAACGCATCACAGAAGAATGCCTATGCCATGCTGGTAAAAGGCAATGATCAATATTTTCGCACCATGACGCGTATGTTGCGTGCAATGGATTATCGCCAGACAGGTGATGAAGAAAATTCAACAAAAACAATGGAATCTGCCGGAAAAGCGCTGGCGATAAGCCAGAATATGCTTGCACAGTTTCGCGATGCGCAGCATCCTGGTGTGAGCGATGATGTCATAAAAGCGATGATAAATGACTGGGACGCACTGCTGACTAACGCCATTGTCCCTATGTACGATGCGGCGAAGAATAATCAGCCGGATAAATTCCGCGAGTTATTTCGTAAAACCTACCCGCCATTAAGCGTGCAGTTTGGTGCAACCGCTGAAAAATATACTCAGGCGATTCAATCTGATGCCATTCTGGTGAAAACCAAAGACCAAATTTCCTATAACAAAATAGTGCTCATCAGCGCATTACTGGCGGGTCTGGTAACGCTCTTATTGACCGATCGCTATTTAGTAAATTACCTGGTTAAACCGCTTGGGATGTTAAAAAATCATCTTGAGTTGCTGACCGCCGGAAAATTAAGTAGCCAGCTTGAGACGTTTGGCCGTAACTGCGCCGGCCAGTTGATTCCCTATGTACAAAAAATGCAGGAAAGCCTGCATACAACGGTAAAAACCATCCAGGATAGCTCCGCCAGCATTTTTGCCAACACCAGTGAAATCCGCGGTGGTAATGAAGAATTGTCGAGCCGTACTGAGCAGCAGGCCGCCGCTCTACAACAAACGGCCGCCAGTATGGAAGAACTGACCTCCACTGTCAGAAACAACGCCCAGAACGTGCGTGAAGCTCTCAAACTGACTGAGGAAGCACAAAAAACGGCGAAACGAGGCGGCGATATCACCTCAACGGTGGTGCAAACCATGCACGGGATCACCGACAGTTCGCAAAAAATTTCCGATATCACCAGCGTGATCAACAGTATTTCATTCCAGACCAACCTGCTGGCACTAAACGCCGCTGTGGAAGCGGCTCGCGCTGGCGAGCAAGGTCGTGGCTTTGCAGTGGTAGCCAGTGAAGTACGCCTGCTGGCACAGCGCAGTGCGCAGGCGGCAAAAGAGATTGAAGCGTTGATCAGCGAATCGGTCAACCGAGTAAAAACCGGTGCGGAGCAGGTACAGGAGGCTGGCGACGCCATGTCCGTAATTATCCAGTCTGTCGCCCAGGTAAATAGCCTGATGGGCGAAATCTCAGTTGCTTCGGATGAACAAAGCCGTGGTATTGAACAAATCGGGCTGGCGATGACCGAGATGGATGGCGTGACACAACAAAACGCCACGCTGGTACAGGAAGCTACCGCCAATGCGGTATCCCTCGAATCCGAAGCGGAAAGGTTGAACAAGACCGTCGATCGCTTTGATCTGGGCAACGGTGCGGTTTCCGCCACACGCAGTGCGAAAAAAACCAGCGCGAAGACACAGCGCGTGCCTTTATCCACCCCAAGTAACGATAACTGGCAGACCTTCTAAGCACGGGTCACCTTCTGAGAAAATGGCCGGACATATACCGGCCATTTTTATTTTAAAGCCCTGTCCCCTTCTTCTTTTCCCATCATTCTGCGTTTGCTTGTCATTTCGTATAACTTTGATCGGCTAAAATAACTCTTACCTGGCGTGCGTAAGCCAATACCTGCACGGGCCCGCACACCATTGCCACAACTCCATGCACTCCTGAGGTTTTTGCTATGCAAAATGAAGAACAACGGCTTATTGAGGGGCTTTTCCAGCGTCTGAAACAGGCGGAACAGCAAAGCGGCGCACGGGATAGCCAGGCCGATCATATGATCGCTGAGTTTGTGCGCCAGCAGCCCTCTGCGCCTTACTATATGGCCCAGTCGATGCTGATTCAGGAAGCTGCGCTGAAACGCCTTCATGCACAGATTCAGGATCTCCAGAATGAAGTGGCCTCCCTGAAAAACAGCCAGCAAAACGGCGGTGGTAGTTTCCTGAGTAGCCTGTTTGGCGGTGGAAAAAACCAGCCACAACAGCCAGCCAACAACTGGAACAGCGCGCCACAACAACAGCCGCCGCAGCAACAGACAGCGCCCACTTATGCGCAACCGGCTCCCCGCTCCGGCGGTTTTATGGCCGGTGCGCTGCAAACCGCAGCCGGGGTAGCCGGTGGGGTCGTGCTCGCCGATATGCTGACCAGTATGTTCCACCACTCCCAGCCACAGGAGATCGTGAACATTATTGAGCAGCCTGTCGAACAGGTTTCTGATGTCGCCGGTGATCGGAATTTCACTAACGATTTTCAGGATCAGGACAGCTTCACCAATGCCTCTGACCGCAGCTTCTTTGACCAGGGCAACGACGACAATAGCCGTTTCCTCGATCAGGATGATGACTACGATTTCGGCGGCAATAACGACGACGACAGCTTTATCTGATTAATCGCAATGATGATAATCCCCGCCACACCAGCCCGGTGCGGCGGGGATTTTTTGTCGGTATCTGCCTAGGGCAGCATGATGTCGTGATAGAGCGCGGAAAGTCGCTCTCGCAGGTAGCGTACCGCTTTGTGCTTACGCGACAGCAAGGTCTGTACGGGCAGCCCCGTCTCAGCGGAAAGGGCTTTGAAGCTGTAACTTTCCAGTTCGGTTTTTTCGAATACCTCGCGTTGGGCCGCAGGAAGCGCCGCCAGCGCGCTTTCCAGTTCATCCCAGAAAATCTCTCTTAAGCGTGCCTCTTCTGGTGTCTGCACATCGCCAAAAAGCACATCATAGAGTTGATCATCAGCCTCCTCGTCGTCCGAAAATAACCACTCCCGCTTTTTTCGTCCGCGGTCGATCATTTCATTGCGCGCCGCGCGAAACAGCCAGGCGGAGACGTTCTCAACCGGTTGTTCGACGTTGATCAATTGCAGCGTCACATCCTGTAAAATATCGTCCACGTCTTCTCGTTGCGGAATACGGCGGCGGATAAAGGCTCTCAGCGTTGTCCGGCACGCTGAGAGCGCTTCAAGGAGCCGCACAGTTCGGGCGTTGTCGGCCTTATCCATTATGCTCACGCATTGTCCGACGGCTTCGGTGATTCATTCTCTGTGGGCATGTCAGGGCCACAGCGCCAGCCATCGCGCCCGCCCCAACGGTGGCGTTTCTGGAAAAAGGCCTGTCTCTCTTCTTCGCTCATGTTCATCCACCGTTCATGCAATTGACGATGATCGCGCGCCATTCGGAACATCATCGGTCCCATGCCCATACCGCCAAACAGCACCCGGCATAGCACCAGCAATCCAAGCGCGGTCCAGAAGCCGATAGTTTTCAGACCAAACAGACCCGGAATAATGGCGTTCCACAGGGTCATCACCACCAGCGTCATCACGACGGCAAAAACAATAAACATCACACCAAACTTGCCAGGATGGCGTCTGTGATTACCAAATCTTCTCATGTTGTCTCTCCTTCATATCGTTGTATTCGGGTAGACGAATGAGCGAGAAAAATATTGCTAAAAAATATGATTTTTTTCAGGCGTCGGGAAAATGAAAACCAATAACCATTGTAATTAAATGATTTGAAATGATTTTCTATTGAAATGTTAATGCTTTGATCGTGACAGTGCAAAAAACAGCCATTTTTGTGATCCACATCACCTTAATGACGATTTGTTACAGCACTAAAAGTCAAATCTGACTATTCTCGTTTTTTAAAGCTGGCACATCTCTTCATTATTAAGCCCCCCTAAATTTAGTGACAGCATAATGACAAGAGGATGACTATAAATATAAATTAAACAAATTTAAGATAGCGACAAAAAATCTTTACGGTAGCTCGATCCGCCGCTAAGTTATTTTACCCATCTCGCACAAAAATAAACCTAACATCATGATAAACATAACAAAAATAACAAAAACATCGCCTGCTAATATTTATTTCCTCAACGCCAGTTAAACAGAAACGATCTTAAGTGAACGTTAATGACAATATGCAATCTCTTAAGGTTGAGTTAATAAATAAGCCTTAGCCTAGGCAAGTACCAAGTACTCTCAACGAAATGAGTCTGCTGCTTCCCTGGTTACAGTGCGAATTCATTGCCAGCAACGGTAAGGAAAAGTAATGCGTGAATTTTTACCCTTCTCACGTCCTTCTATGGGCGACGAGGAACTAACGGCGATTCAGGACGTTCTGAAGTCGGGTTGGATTACGACAGGTCCCAAAAACCAACAGTTGGAAGAAGCATTTTGCCAGTTGACCGGCAACCAGCATGCCATTGCCCTGAGCTCGGCAACAGCCGGTATGCATGTCACGTTAATGGCGATGGGCATTGGCGCCGGCGATGAGGTGATTACCCCCTCCATGACCTGGGTCTCCACCCTCAATATGATTGTGTTGCTCGGCGCAACCCCGGTCATGATCGATGTTGACCGCGACACGCTGATGGTTACCCCGCAGAGCATTGAGGCCGCGATTACATCAAAAACGAAGGCCATTATTCCCGTTCATTACGCTGGCGCGCCTGCCGATATCGATGCAATTCGCGCGTTGGGCGAAAAGTACAATATTCCCGTTATTGAAGATGCCGCACATGCCGCCGGAACCTATTACAAAGGTCACCATGTCGGCTGTCGCGGTACGGCGATTTTCTCCTTCCATGCCATTAAAAATATGACCTGTGCCGAAGGCGGTCTGGTGGTGACGGATGATGAGCAACTGGCCCAGCGTATTCGCAGCCTGAAATTCCACGGTCTTGGCGTCGATGCCTACGATCGCCAGACACACGGTCGCGCACCGCAGGCGGAAGTGATCTCCCCTGGCTACAAATACAACCTGGCGGATATCAATGCCGCGCTGGCACTGGTGCAGCTCGGCAAGCTTCACGAAGCCAACCAGCGTCGTACCGAGATAGCCCAACGCTATTTACGTGAGCTGGCTGATACGCCATTCCAGCCACTGACGGTTCCGGCCTGGCCGCACGTTCACGCCTGGCATCTGTTTATTATTCGCGTTGATGAAACACGCTGCGGCCTGACCCGTGACGCGCTGATGGAAGCACTGAAAGCACAGGGCATCGGTACGGGCCTGCACTTCCGCGCCGCCCACACGCAGAAATACTACCGCGAGAATTTCCCTGACGTTTCATTACCCAATACGGAGTGGAATAGCGCACGTATCTGCTCGCTGCCGCTGTTCCCGGATATGACCGATGATGACACCAGCCGTGTTATCGCCGCACTTCATCAGTTGGCAGGGCAATAACGATGTTTGAAACAAGCCCCATCAATAAAGTATCCGTTGTGATCCCTGTATTTAACGAACAGGACAGCCTGCCGGAACTGATTCGTCGTACGACCGCCGCCTGCGATCTGCTGAGTAAAGATTATGAAGTTCTGCTGGTTGATGACGGCAGTAGCGATGACTCCGCCAAAATGCTGGTCGAAGCCGCCCAGGCCGACGGCAGCCATATCGTGGCCGTGCTGCTTAACCGCAACTATGGTCAGCACTCCGCAATCATGGCCGGTTTTAGCCATGTTACCGGCGATTTGATCATCACTCTGGATGCGGATTTACAGAACCCACCCGAAGAGATCCCTCGCCTGGTGGCAACCGCAGAAGAAGGTTATGACGTGGTGGGTACGGTTCGGCAGAACCGCCAGGACAGCCTGTTTCGTAAAACGGCATCACGCATGATCAACCACCTGATTCAGCGCACCACCGGTAAAGCGATGGGCGATTACGGCTGCATGTTGCGCGCCTATCGTCGCCATATTGTCGATGCGATGTTGCACTGCCACGAGCGCAGCACGTTTATTCCCATCCTCGCCAATATGTTCGCCCGCCGGGCCACGGAAATTCCCGTGCATCACGCGGAGCGCGAGTACGGTGATTCGAAATACAGCTTTATGCGTTTGATTAACCTGATGTATGACCTGGTGACCTGCCTGACCACCACGCCGCTGCGCATGCTGAGCGTGTTTGGCAGCGTTATCGCGCTGGTGGGTTTTGCGCTCTCCGTCGTTTTAGTCGTCATGCGTCTTGCTCTTGGGCCACAGTGGGCTGCCGAAGGTGTGTTCACCCTTTTCGCCGTCCTGTTCACCTTTATCGGTGCGCAGTTCGTTGGCATGGGCTTACTCGGCGAGTACGTTGGCCGCATCTATAACGATGTCCGTGCCCGTCCCCGTTACTTTATTCAGCGTGTTATCCGTCAGGAAACCCCAAATTCTATTGAGGAAATTGAGTCATGAAAACCGTCGTTTTTGCGTATCACGATATGGGGTGCACGGGCATACAAGCACTGCTGGAAGCAGGCTTCGAGATTGCCGCCATTTTTACTCACGCCGACAATGCGGGCGAAAACCACTTTTTTAAATCGGTGGCGCGCCTCGCGGCTGAGCAGGAAATTCCGGTATATGCCCCGGATGATGTAAACCACCCTCTGTGGGTTGATCGCATTCGCGCAATGGCGCCAGAAGTGATTTTCTCCTTCTACTACCGCAACCTGCTGTGTAACGACATTTTAAGCCTGCCGACAAAAGGCGCATTCAACCTGCACGGTTCGCTGCTGCCGAAATACCGTGGTCGCGCACCGTTGAACTGGGTGTTGGTCAACGGTGAGAAAGAGACTGGCGTCACCCTGCATCGCATGACCCAACGCGCCGATGCAGGCGATATTGTGGCGCAACAGAGTGTGGCGATTAGCGACACTGACGTGGCGCTCTCCCTGCATCACAAACTCTGTGCGGCCTCACAAAGCCTGCTGGGCGACGTGCTGCCGAAAATCCGCAGCGGCCAGACTCAGGAGCGTGCACAGGATGAATCTCAGGCCACCTATGTTGGCCGTCGTACCCCGGAAGATGGTCGTCTGACCTGGGAAAAACCGGCGCAGGAGCTGCATAACCTGGTGCGTGCGGTCAGCGATCCGTGGCCGGGCGCGTTTGGCTATGTGGGCACCAACAAATTTATCGTCTGGAAATCCCGCGTGCGTACCGATCTGGCGGCGGCGAAGCCAGGCACCGTGCTGTCCGTCGCCCCGCTTGTAGTGGCCTGTGGTGAAGGCGCGCTGGAAATCATTACCGGCCAGAGCGCAAACGGCGTTTACATGCAGGGGACTCAGCTTGCGCCGGCGATGGGTCTGGTACCGGGCGCGCTGCTCTCCAGCCGTCCGTTTGTTGCCGTGAAACGTCGTACCCGCGTGCTGATCCTGGGGGTTAACGGTTTTATCGGTAACCATCTGACTGAACGTCTGTTGCAGGATGATAATTACGAGATTTACGGTCTGGATATTGGTTCTGATGCGATCAGCCGTTTCCTTGACAGCCCGCGTTTCCACTTTGTCGAAGGCGACATCAGCATTCACTCCGAATGGATTGAATACCACATTAAGAAATGTGATGTCGTACTGCCGCTGGTGGCCATTGCGACCCCAATCGAGTACACCCGTAACCCGCTACGCGTGTTCGAGCTGGACTTCGAAGAGAACCTGAAAATCATTCGTGACTGCGTGAAATACAACAAACGCATCATCTTCCCGTCCACGTCGGAAGTGTACGGCATGTGTACCGACGCGAACTTTGATGAAGACACCTCCAATCTGGTGGTGGGTCCAATTAATAAGCAGCGCTGGATCTACTCGGTATCCAAACAGTTGCTGGACCGCGTGATTTGGGCCTACGGCGACAAAACCGGCCTCAAATTCACCCTCTTCCGTCCGTTTAACTGGATGGGGCCGCGTCTGGATAACCTGAACGCCGCGCGTATCGGCAGCTCCCGCGCCATCACCCAGTTGATCCTCAACCTGGTTGAAGGTTCGCCGATTAAGCTGATCGAAGGCGGTAAACAGAAACGCTGCTTTACCGATATCAGCGATGGTATTGAAGCCCTGTTCCGCATCATCGAAAACAAAGATGGTCGCTGCGATGGGCAGATCATCAACATCGGTAACCCGGACAACGAAGCGAGCATCAAAGAGCTGGCGGAAATGCTGCTCGACTGCTTCGAACGTCACCCGCTGCGCGACCGTTTCCCGCCGTTTGCTGGCTTCCGCGAAGTAGAAAGCAGCGACTACTACGGCAAAGGCTACCAGGACGTTGAGCACCGTAAGCCAAGCATTCGCAACGCTAAACGCTGCCTTGACTGGCAACCGACGGTAGAAATGCACCAGACCGTTGAAGAGACGCTGGACTTCTTTTTACGCACCGTTGAGGTCACGGAACAGAAGCCATGAGAAAAGTCGGCCTGCGCATAGACGTCGATACCTTCCGCGGCACCCGTAAGGGGGTGCCGTCGCTGCTGGACATGCTCAATCGCTACGGCGTTCGCGCAAGCTTCTTCTTTAGTGTGGGGCCGGACAATATGGGACGGCATCTTTGGCGGCTGGTTAAGCCGAAGTTCTTGCTAAAGATGCTGCGCTCAAAAGCGGCCTCGCTGTATGGCTGGGATATTTTACTGGCGGGCACCGCGTGGCCCGGCAGGAATATCGGGCGCGCCAACGCGGATATTATCCGCAGCGCCGCCGCCAGCCACGAAGTGGGGTTGCATGCGTGGGATCATCACGCCTGGCAGACCTGGTGCGGCGTATGGGACAGCGATGAGTTGCTCCACCAAATCGCACTGGGTAAAGAAGAGCTGGAATCGATAATCGGCACGGATATTACCTGTTCAGCCGTGGCTGGCTGGCGTGCCGATCAACGGGTCATTAAAGCGAAAGAAGCTTTTGATTTTCGCTATAACAGCGACTGCCGGGGCAGCGCGCCCTTTTTACCGATAACGGGTGTCGGCCAGACGGGCACGGTGCAAATTCCGGTGACGCTGCCGACCTGGGATGAGGTTGTCGGGAGTGACGTGAGCGCCAGCGGGTTCAACGATTTCATCCTGACCCGCATGCTCGATGATCCCGGCGTACCGGTTTATACCATTCACGCCGAGGTCGAAGGGATCGCCCATCGCCTTGAGTTTGAAGATTTACTCCAGCGCGCCGCCGAGGCGAATATTCAGTTCTGCCCGCTGGGTGAACTGTTACCTGCCAATTTACGCACCTTGCCTACGGGCAAAGTTGTGCGAGGTGAAATTGCCGGCCGGGAAGGATGGCTGGGTTGTCAGCAAATGGAGAGAACGGAATGACGAAGTCGTCACGCTACGGTCTGGTTGTACTTGCCCTTTTTGTCCTCTACTACCTGATCCCTGTCGAATGGCGTTTACTCTGGCAGCCTGATGAAACGCGTTATGCAGAGATCAGCCGTGAAATGCTTAGCAGCGGAAACTGGACCGTGCCGCATTTTCTCGGCCTGCGTTATTTTGAAAAACCGATCGCCGGTTACTGGGTGAATTCCATATTCCAGTGGCTATTCGGCGAAACCAACTTTGCCGTTCGCGCCGGAGCTATCTTTTCAACCGCGCTGGTTGCCGGGATGGTGTCATGGTTTGCCTGGCAGCTTTGGCGCGATAAACGCGTGGCGATGATGGCCGCCATCATTTTCATCACCATGCTGGAAGTTTACGGTATCGGCACTTATGCGGTACTCGACCCGATGATTGCCCTGTGGCTGGTTGCCGGGATGTGCACGTTCTGGATTGCCGTTCAGGCCAAAACCACCTCCGTGAAAGCGGCGGGCTATGTGCTGCTGGGCCTGACCTGCGGCATGGGTGTCATGACCAAAGGATTCCTGGCGCTGGCCGTGCCGGTTCTGAGCGTTTTACCCTGGGCTATCGCGCAGAAAAAATGGAAAGAGGTGCTCATTTGGGGCTGGCTCTCCATCGCCAGTTGCGTGCTGGTTGTCCTGCCGTGGGGGCTGGCTATTGCCCAACACGAGCCGGATTTCTGGCACTACTTCTTCTGGGTGGAGCATATTCAGCGTTTTGCCATGGCGGATGCGCAGCACAAAGCCCCGTTCTGGTACTACCTGCCATTTGTCTTACTGGGAAGCCTACCCTGGCTGGGGCTGCTGCCCGGTTCGCTTCGTCTGGCATGGTTCACCCGTGAGAATAACCGCGCGACGCTCTACCTGCTGTGCTGGATTGTTATGCCATTTCTGTTTTTCAGTATCGCAAAAGGCAAACTGGTGACCTATATCCTGCCCTGCTTCGCACCGCTGGCGATTTTGATGGCTGGTTATTCGGTGCAGGCCGCAGAGAGAGGCTACCGTGCTTTGCGCGTTAATGCCTGGCTCAACATTGGCTTTGGTCTGTTTGGCCTGGTTGCCGCATTTATTGCCTCCCCATGGGGGCCACTGAAAAACCCGGTATGGACGACACTCGAAAGCTATAAAGTGTTTTGTGCCGCCATGGCCTTTTTTGTCTGGGCACTGGTGGGTTGGTACACCTTGCGCAATACCGAAAAAAGCTGGATGCTCTCGGCATTGTGTCCGGCCGGGCTTGCGCTGCTGGTTGGTTTCGCCATCCCTAACCGGGTGATGGAGTCAAAACAGCCGCAATTCGCGATCGGCATGACCAAAGAATCCCTGGCATCCAGCCGCTATATACTGAGTGATAATGTCGGCATCGCCGCAGGCCTGGCGTGGGAACTCAAACGCAGCGATATTATAATGTTTGGCCAGACCGGTGAGCTGCAATATGGCCTTAGCTACCCGGATGCGAAAGACAAATTTATTGCTGAGAAAGATTTCAACGACTGGCTGGAACAACATCGTCAGGAAGGCAAAGTTACGCTGGTGGTGCTGCTTTCACGCGGTGAAAGTGTGAATAGCCTGCCGATTCCTCCGCCGTCAAATGTGTTTGTTCAGGGGCGAATCGCACTTATTGAATATGCGCCACAACCATGATCTGGTTTCTGCTTATGCTGGCAAGCCTGCTAAGCTTTGCCGGACAGTTGTGCCAAAAGCAAGCGACGCGGCCTGCCCTTAGGGTGGGCCGCCGTCGGCATATCCTAACCTGGCTCGGGCTGGCGCTGGCCTGTCTCGGCCTGGGCATGATTTTTTGGCTACTGGTCTTACAGAGCGTCCCCGTTGGCATCGCCTACCCGATGTTAAGTCTCAATTTTGTCTGGGTGACGCTGGCCGCCTGGGGGATCTGGCGTGAACCGGTTAACCTGCGCCACTGGTTTGGCGTGGGGTTAATTATTGTGGGCATTGTGGTTCTGGGTGGGGCAGCATGAAAGGTATTTTTCTGGCGCTGGTCAGTGTGTTGTTAACCAGTGCGGCGCAGCTTGCAATGGGCTATGCCATGGCGGCCCTTCCACCGGTATCGCAATTTTATGCCTTTATCGGCGCGCTGTGGCCCATTCATCTGGAAACAACGTTGCTGCTGGCCGGGCTTGCGGGTTATCTGGCCTCGATGTTTTTCTGGTATCTGGCTTTGCACCATCTGGCATTGAGCAAAGCCTATGCCCTGCTGAGTCTCAGCTATATTCTGGTGTGGTCGGCGTCCCTTATTTTGCCCGGTATGCGCGGCATTTTTTCCGTTCAGTCGCTAACGGGCGTGCTGATTATTATTGCGGGCGTACTGGTTATTTTTCTGCCCGCACATAAAAAACCCGGCTGATTATCGCCGCAGCGCCAGTAATAATACGCCTGCGGTAATCAGCAGCAGTCCCCCCGCTTCACGCAACCCAGGTCGTTCGCCGAGAAAAATAAAAGCGAAAATCGCCACCATCACTACGCTCATTTTATCGACCGGGACGACTTTAAACGCTTCGCCGATCTTCAACGCCCGGAAATAACACACCCAGGATGCTCCCGTCGCCAGACCCGATAAGATCAAAAAAAGCCAGGTACGTTTGCCAATCAGCAAGGGATTCTGCCACTTACCGGTAAAGTAAATAAAAGCCGCGAGAATAACGATAATAATCCCGGTGCGGATTAAGGTCGCAAAATCGGAGTCTACATTTTGAATCCCGACTTTAGCGAAAATGGCGGTCAGTGCGGCAAAAAAGGCGGACAGCAGCGCCCAGATAAACCAGTTGCTGAGTGAAAACATGCGCTCTCCCATTCATTATTACCATCAATATAGACTCCTGCGGATAAAAGAGATTATGCCGCAAATCGGCGGGCTATTTTTATGCCGCAAATACCCGCGCATGGCCTGTAATGTTGAGCGCAACCGGAGTACCTGGCAATAATAATTGTGGGGTGACGGTATTGATGGTGAGCGTTTGCGCACGATCCGTAAACCCCAGCGTCAGCGTCGAAAGATAACCGCCAAAATCAATATCCAGCACCGTCGCCTGCAACGCAGTTTCACCCGCTGACGCCGGGGTAATCATCAGTTGCTCCGGGCGCAGCATGATGCGCCGCACCCCCTGTGCCAGGTTGTCATCCACCGGCACATCCCCAACCAGACATCTGGCTTTGCCGTTGGCGACCTCCCCCGTCAGGATTAACGCATCCCCTAAGAAGAGCGCCGTCTCTTCATCGACCGGCTGCGAATAGACTGCCTGCGGCGTCCCCACCTGGGCAAACCGCCCGTGGCGAATGACGGCAATCTGCTCGGCAAAAGAGAGCGCTTCGTTCTGGTCGTGAGTGACCAGCACGGCAGCAACGCCCGCCTCAGAGAGGAGATCGGCGGTCGCTTTACGGGTTGTGGCGCGCAGTCCGGTATCCAGCGCCGAGAATGGTTCATCCAGCAACATCAGCGCCGGTTGCTGCGCCAGCGCACGCGCCAGTGCCACGCGCTGCTGCTGACCACCAGAGATTTCATGCGGCCAGTGACGCGCCAGTTGCCTGTCCAGAGATACCCGATCCATCAGGGCCTCAACCTGCTTACGCCGTTCCTGGCGCGAGGCGCGGATCCCCCAGCCAATGTTTTCTTCAACCGTAAGGTGCGGAAAAAGCGCCCCTTCTTGTGGAACAAAACCAATTTTTCGCTGATGCGCCGGAACCGATACTGTCGGGCTAAACAGCGGCGTACCGCGCATCGTTATCTGGCCGCTATCGGGCATCTCAAACCCGGCAATCAGGCGTAACAGGGTGGTTTTACCGGAGCCTGACGGCCCCACTATCGCGGTGCGGCTGCCGGGTGACAATGAAAGCGTGATGTTATCCAGCACCTGAGTGTGGCCAAATTTTTTCGACACATTAATAAGCTCGAACATCTTAACGACCCGATAATTTTTGTGATTGCTTGTAAAGCAGGCCCGTCAGGGGAAGAGAAATCAGGATCATGCACAGGGCATACGGGGCCGCAGCAACGTAATCAATCTCGCTGGTCAGCGCCCAGAAACCGGTGGCAAGCGTGCGTGTTCCCAGCGGAGAGAGCAGTAATGTCGCCGTCAGCTCATTGCTCACCCCCAGAAAGACCAGTGCCGCCGCAGCCGCCGCACCGGGCGCCGCCAGACGCATTGTCACGCGACATAGCGCCCATCCTGGCGATACCCCGAGACTCTGCGCGACATGTTCAAGTTCGACAGGCGCCTGAGCGATACCCGCGCGTAAGTTGATCAGCGCCCGGGGGATAAACATCAGCATATACGCCAGAAAGAGTGTCACTTCGGTCTGATAAATGGGCCGCGCGTAATGAATGGTGACCGTCACCAGCGCCAGCGCCGTCACGATCCCCGGCAGGGAACTGGCCACATAGTTCATGCTTTCCAGCAGCCGGAACAGGCGACGCGGATGGCGAACCGCCAGCCACGCGCACGGAATAGCAAAGCCAGTGGTAATGAGTGCCCCGGCCGACGCCAGGACCACTGTTTGATGCAGGGATAACCACAAATCACCGTTCTGCCAGACCGCCAGGCCTCCCGCCCACAGCCAGCGCCCCAGCACCGCGATGGGCGTTCCCAACGCCAGCACGACCACGCAAGCCAGCAGGAGTTGTCCCAGCAGATGACCTGCCATTGCGGGTGCATGGATATTCTGACGGCGGGCGGAGCCTCCCCCCACGCGGGCATAGCGAGCTTTGCCGCGGGTTGCCCCTTCCAGCAACAGAAGCCCCAGGCAGCACAGCGCGAGCACCCCTGCCAGCATATTGGCCGCCGGGCCGCTAAAGGTAGACTGGAACTGATCGTAAATAGCGGTAGTGAAGGTATCGAAGCGGATCATCACGTACAGGCCATACTCTGCCAGCAGGTGCAGGCCCACCAGCAGTGCGCCGCCCCAGATAGCCAGTTTCAGTTGCGGCAATACCACACGAAAGAAAACCTGCCACGGAGCAATGCCTAAAGATGCGGCAACGTCTTCAAGGTTAGGGTCCAGTCGCCGCAGAACGGCGGCAACCGGCATATAAATAAACGGGTAATAAGCCAGCACGGAGATAAACACGGCGGCCGCCAGCCCATGTAATGAAGGGATAACGCTCACCCACGCGTAGCTTTGCACAAAAGCAGGGATCGCCAGCGGCGCAACCACCAACAACGACCAGACGCGACGCCCCCGCAGTGCGGTTCTCTCCGTTAGCCAGGCCAGCGCTACGCCAAGACAAACGCAAATAGGGAGTGAAAAAAGTATCAGCAGCAGCGTGTTCGCCAGTAATTCCGCGACACGCGGGCGAAAAACGAGCGCCTTAACGCTCTCCCATCCCGTATCAATACCTGTCGCAATCACAAACCCAACGGGCAGTAACGCCAACAGGGAAACCAGCATGGCTAATATCACCAACATTCGCGCGGGGCGATGCTGATGCGTTTGGCGTTGCTGTTTTCCAGCCAACGGAATGCTCAAACCAGACATAAGGCGCTCACTGTTATTATTTTAAAGAATACCCGCCTGGGTCATCAGCTCGGTGACTTTTTTACTGTTGAGCGTAGACGGTTCAACTTTCGGCGCTTCAAGTTTATTCAGCGGTACCAGTTTTTCGTTAGAGGCAGCGTTCACGCCCACCGCATATTCAAACGCGTTGTTGGTGCGCAGAATATCCTGCCCGGTTTTACCGGTGATCCATTTAATAAAGGCCTGGGCCTGCGCTTTATGTTTGCTGGACGCTAACACACCGCCACCGGAAATACTGACAAAGGCACCCGGATCCTGATGTTTGAAATAGTGAAGTTGCGTGTTTTTGCTGTTCTCACCGGTTTTTGCCTGATCGACAAAATAGTAGTAATGGTAAATAACGCCACTATCAATCTGCCCGGCATTCACCGCTTTTAAGACAGTGCTGTTACCTTTATAAGCAACAAAGTTGGTTTTCATCGCTTTCAGCCAGTCGAGAGTCGCCGGTTCGCCTTTTAACGCCAGCATAGCGCTGACAATCGCCTGGAAATCGGCACCCGACGGAGAGGCCGCCCAGCGCCCTTTCCATTCCGGCTTCGCTAAATCCATGAGAGATGTCGGCACCTGGGCCGGGCTGATTTTGCTCGGGTTATAAACGAACACGGTGCTACGTGCGGCAATCCCAATCCAGCGGCCATGCGCCGGACGATAAGCGGCAGGCACCTGTTTTAGAGTATCGGCATCCAGCGGAGCGAACAGGTTTGCGTTGTCGACCAGGGTCATGGCCGGAGAGTTTTCAGTCAGGAAAACATCGGCAGGCGAAACACTCCCTTCCTGGACAAGCTGATTACCCAGCTCGGTATCGCCGCCATTACGCAGGGTCACTTTAATCCCGGTCTCTTTCGTGAAACCATCAACCCATGACTGAACCAGATTTTCATGCTGGGCATTATAAATGACAATGCCGTCGTCGTTGTCGGCCGCAAAAGCAGATGAACCCGCGAAAACAGAAGAGATGACCAAAGCTATCGAACACATGGCAGAAAAGCGATTTCTCATATTTATTCCTTATAAAAGGTGTGTATAAACGAAGCGTTTGCAAGCTGGCTGGAGTTTAAACGCACAGATATCGGAATGAGAATCGAAATAATTCTCAACATTCGAGTTCGCTATTTAATACTGCCGAATTTTAAATATTTTAATAAACATATCGTTTTAAATTACGAGAACATCCAAAGATTAAGAAAACCTTAACCCGCCTGAAATTTATCAACTTTTTTCAGCTTCCATTTTTTGGTATCGTCCTTTCTTTTCAGGATTTATAAAATTAATATCATTCTATCCCTGATGCCAGCAGGGACACTATAATTAATAATAAAAGGCACGCTGACACATCATGAACGGTAAAAAAATAGATACCATCGCAAAAATTGCCATGCGCAGTCGTGGCATTACGGTAAAGGAAAAAAGAGTTCGCTTTCAGGGCGTCACTGTTCTTTTTCGCTACAATGAAGGCCGTTATGATGTCTTCTCTGATAACGAAAAGGTCGACTCTATCGAAACCAATAACATTAATCAGGCCATTGCTGAATACAAGAAGAAAAAGCAAAGTTAAGGCCTCCTGCCCCGTTTTTCCCCTGACAACGCAACCGCGTTAGACGCCAGACGGCTACACTCATCACATCCTCTTTTGTCACCATGGAGATTGTTATGTCAGAAAAGCTTCACGCGCAGTGCCACTGCGGTGCCGTCGCTTTTACCGTTGAACTCACTGATGGGTTTAATACCCTACGCCGCTGTAACTGCTCGTTTTGTCGGATGCGCGGTGCGATAGCTGTCTCTGCCCAGTTATCCGGGCTCGAAGTGACGCGGGGCAAAGAGAAACTCACCGAGTACCGGTTTAATACCCAGGCAGCGGCTCACTATTTTTGCTCCGTCTGTGGGATTTATACCTTTCACCAGCGCCGCTCCAACCCGGAGCAATTTGGCGTAAATGTCGCCTGCATTGAAGGCGTTTCCCCTTTCGATTTTCCGGTCATTCCCGTCATGGATGGCGTGCATCACCCCAAAGATGGCCCAAGCGATGGCATCATGGGCTATCTGACATTCAACGTGAAGTAACCCCTACCCTGGCTGACCTCGGGCCAGGGGTTCTCTACATTTACCTCGTCATTTTGCGCATCTGCCCCTTTTACTCGCCATTGAAAGATACTAGTATGGTAGTAAAAGAAACATGACTCAATAAAAGGACAACTGTGATGCAAATGACAATGCGCTGGTTTGGGCCAGACGAGGATAAAATTCCGCTTGAACATATCCGCCAGGTGCCAGGGGTTGAAGGTGTGGTCGGCGCACTTTACGACGTCGCTGTCGGTGACGTCTGGCCTGTCGATAAAATTAAACACCTGGTTGGTCTCGCCCATCAGGCAGGCCTCAAGATGGAAGTTATCGAGAGCGTTAACATCCATGACGACATTAAGATTGGCCTGCCCAGCCGCGATCGGTACATCGAAAATTACCAGCAGACCATCCGTAACCTCGCCCGTTTTGGCGTGAAGGTGATCTGTTATAACTTCATGCCGGTATTCGACTGGATGAAGACCGAGATGAATTACGTCCTGCCGGATGGCTCGCTGACCATGGCCTTTGAGAAAAAGGGTATCGACAAGAGTCTTGAGCAAGTGGTGCGCGAGGTGCTGGATAATTCTAACGGTTTCGCCCTGCCCGGCTGGGAACCTGAACGTCTGGCCGGCGTGCAGGAACTGTTCGCGAAATACAAAGACGTGGACGATAAGACGCTGCGCACCAATCTGGTCTACTTCCTTGAGCGCGTCATTCCGGTGTGTGAAGAGGTTGGCGTGAAAATGGCTATTCACCCGGACGATCCGCCGTATTCGATCTTCGGTCTGCCGCGCGTGGTAAAAAACCGCGACGACCTTGACTGGATCTGTAACGCCGTCGACTCCCCGGCTAATGGCATTACGCTGTGCACAGGTTCCATCGGTGAAGACCCGGAAAATAATGTCTACGACATCCTGGCGGAGTTCACACGCCGTAAACGCATTCATTTTGCGCATGTGCGCAATATTAAGCTCATCAAAGACAAAGATTTCTATGAGTGCGCACATCCCTCTCCGTACGGTTCGCTGGACATGTACAAGGTGATGCAGGCACTGCATGACAATGGCTTCGAGGGTTATATCCGCCCGGATCATGGCCGCTTTATCTGGGGGGAAACCGGTCGTCCGGGCTACGGCTTATATGACCGTGCTCTGGGTGTGACCTATCTTGTCGGCCTCTGGGAAGCGCTGCAGAAGAAACAGCATTAACCTGTTTGCCGCCTGCGCATAGTTGGGCAGGCGGTTACCCCACATTTCACATCTTCCTCTCCTCGCCATCACCGCACCGGGTAATTCCCCTCTTATCATTCAATAAATCACCCCTGGATTTTTGCATTTTTTAGCGTTTCGATTACACTTATGGATCAACTTGCCTGCTGCATGGCGTTCGCCAAATCTTTGGCTATAGATCCTGACTGAATGAGGCCGTCGTGAAGGGTACCCGTGACAGCGATGATGGTGCCATTAAGTGCCCTTTAACACAGATGCGCTCGTGTGAAGAGAGGTTGGGCGCGCTTGTGATAGAGATGTTGCGCGCTAAGCAAACCATCAGCAAACGCACCATCTGCCTTAAAATTGCTGCCCGCATAGCGACTGAGACGGACGCGGCAACCGAAGCGCAACTTAACGCCTTAATGGCGCTGATCTTTACCAAAGGTCAGAAGTGAAAGCGCGGCCATCTTTTAAATAAGATCAACAAAAAGAGGCAGGTTTGGCCTGAGTGTGCATAATGTTTAGGGCTTGTGTAAAACAGTGTCGTAAATTTTGAGAGGCGAAATGAGTAAAAATGATAAGGACAAACTTGTAGATACTGTCATGGGAGAAGCGATTCTTACGCTTCTGGAATCAGCGGATGATATTTCTTTCGATGCCTTAATTGTGCAATTGCAGGAAAACCTAAGTAGTGAAACCGACAGTGAAAGGCAGGAAGCCTGGCGAAGCGCAATCAGTGGTGTGCACCATTTCCGTACGCAGCCCGAGCACAGCAAAAAAAGCGCCTGGTCTTTGCAAACGACCCAGCGCAAAAGTCGACTCCGTGACGACACTCTGTTAAGTATCAGCAAAGCAATCAAACACTAAGCATACACGCCCTGTTTAACCTGTATGGTTAACAGGTTTGCGATTCCACCTGTCCCCTTCTAATCAGACTTGCGTCAGCATGTTCCGACATAATGCTCATTGTGAATTTGATCTGGCCTCACGGCTTTAGAAGACGTTCATCATCTCAACAACGGGAGAGTAATTGAACGAAAATGAGCAAGTTCAACCAGAGGAAATCCATGAGGCGATTGGCCTGGCCGCCACTTATCTTATGAATTCGCGCCTGCCCATAAAGGCAGATAACCTCGTCATGGTGCTTCGCGCGCAGGAAGTCATGGCAACATGTTCCCGCCAGAGAAGCGTTCTGGAAGCCACCCGACACTATCTGATACAGCGGCGCAAAAAGCCGCTGTAATGGCTACCCGGCATTATCCTGGCGTGACGGAGACAAGTACGATTGATGGCTGCCTTCGATTTCATCGCGAAGGCAGCATGTTTTCAGGCAGGGAAACAGAAAATTTGAATTAAACGTCGTCGGGGGTTTTCTGAACAACCATTTCAAGCGCGTTGCGATAGATATCCAGTTTGACGACATCTTTTTCAATTTCAAGCAGTTGAATGAGCGCAAAGATAAGGTCTTTATTGCTTACATCAGCCTTGTGAGCACGGAGGCTCTGCGTGATTTCTGCGATAAGCTGTTCTTCCGCCTCGAAAGCATGAGGATCGCGACCAAAAAAGGCGTTTAGTTGTTCCTCAGTTGTCGTGCTCTGCATATTCATTCCTGTAAAAAAGTAAACCACGGCTCTCTGCAAGGTGTCAGAAGAACCAAACCAAGAATAAAATTAGACAGCAATCTCATTACCCGCAATGTCATTGATGAAATTTTTTGACCGTCTGGTCCAGACGCGCTTTGCCGCTTGCCTGACATCAATCATTCCGGCTTTTTGTACAGTAAAATACTGGCGTATGACCATAGACAAAATAGTAACTTGCCGCATTCGCTCGCACGATATCGATACTGATACCACGATCGCGAAGATGGTAAAAATCGGGCATCTGGTCCAGCAAAGGTTCCGTCCGTTTTGGCAGTTCATTGGTATCGTTCGACACCATAATCATTTTCCCATTCTCATACCAATAATTAAAAGAGACGTTATTACTGGTAGACAGCGCCGGCTGAGTCCCTTTTATATATTTCCCCGATGATTCATAACTGCCACTACCGCCATCGAATGAATAATTGGTAATGATATCCATTATGGCATCCTCATCGACAATAATGGCATGTGCATCACAGGTAAAATGGTTACGCTGATAGCTGAGATACCCGGCGCAAAGTAGCGGCGTCGCAATGGCGATTAAGATAGCTCCCCAGAGCAGAAAAAGTTTATTGGTTTTCATGATATTTCTGCCGATAAAAAAGGGTCCTGCAATGTGCATTAGCACTATCAGGTGTTTTATCACATATGAAGATTGATATTCCCTGCTGCAGGCGATTGACTGTCATATAGGCACTGTCCCCTGGCTTACAGGTGATGGGATAACGCGCCGATAACGCGTTAAACTGGCTGCGACTGTGCTCCACATCGTACCAGGAAGAAAAAACCTCACAGTTGCCAATTTTTCCAACCTGCTGGTATTCCGCAAACACGGCTTTATCATTATTAAGTGAGCCATAGAGCACTGCACATGAGAGGCAAAAAAGCAGGCCTGCCATAAAAAAGGCGACAGGTGAATGTAATAGCGCGCCCCATCTTGAGTCTTGCTTGTTGATGATTATATTGTCATTCGTAATGGGTATATCCCCGGCAACAGCAGGCTCAGAGATAACCGTCCTCTGTGGCAGAAAATCGGCCGCTTCCCCCGCGCAAATTTGCGCGACAGATTTAAACCCTGCCTTGGGAATTGTTTTAATCACATCATCGGCGAGTCCTGCAGACTTCAACGCTTTTCTGACTGACGCAATGGCCTGATATAAAGCGTTAGTTGTGACAACCGCCCCTGCTTTCCCCATACCGCATCAAATAAAAAACGCTGCGAAAGCACCTCTCCGTTATGTAAAAGAAGCTGCAACAAGCATTCGTTTACCGGGCCGTGGAGGATAATGCATTGGGCAGGGTAGTTTTGTATCGCGCAAAGACGTCGCTCATCGGGTTCAAACAGGACCACATCGTTAATCAACCATGCAGTCTTCATAGCGTTATCATCAGAGATATACGCACACTGACTCCCCTTGAAACAACCGTGTGCACAAAAATCTGATTCATATTTTTATTGTTAATTTTCAGCATGTTATTATCATTTTCTCAAACACTAAACCTACGTATTCCTGCCTGCGGATCGCTTTCCATTCAGTATAAATCATATAACGTCACTCCACTTTTTTTCCACATTCCCTAAAGTAGCTGACATCCGGCACACTGATTGTGCCAAAAGTATGTTCTCCGCCAGACAGGGCGATGTCAGGCTCAGAGGCGGAAACAAGAAGCTCACATCAGCATGAATAACTAGCTTCTAACGAAAATATAGTTATAAATCTTGATGACTAAAAAAAGAATCTTTAACAGCAAAAAGAGGAACGATGAAGCCACTTTTCAGGACAAAAAACTAAAGGTTCGATTTAGATAAGATTAAATGATTGAGGCGCGGAGTAGCATCCACCCCGAAATAGCGCAGCGGCTCGGAGATTGGAAAGCCCCGGTATCAGCCATATAATCACCCTATAAATGTATGGTTTATCGAGAAGCACTCTGTGTCGCGGCATCAGGCCGATCTATTTTAATGCGAGCATGACAGAATGGGCTATCGCTTATATGGATTTATGATTGGTAAAGAAATACATTTCGACATTAATAGTCGTCGCTTGTACAGGTTACCAACCAGCCAATCTGATAACAATTTGATATTTGCCTCTGTCGTTTTTAACGATACGATGATGAATCTTTTTCTTTATTTATTGAAATATGGTCGACATAACAACATCAGTAAAGAAGAATTATTTCATAACATTTGGGAAGTGAGTAACTTAAGCCCTTCCTCACAACGACTATGGCAGGTTTTAAATAACTTAAGTAAAAAGCTTACTCTAATCGGCCTGCCTCGTGACTTTATTATTAATAAGAAAGGCCGGGGCTATACCGTAAATTATGAGGATGTTACACCTATTTATTATCGAGTGAGTGAACTCCCGGCTCACTCTATTAAAAAAGAGGAGAAGCCAGATACCCTGCGAGAGTGATGTCAGCCAGGGATTTGCCCTGCGCACCCCCGTGCAAAGGGCTTTTTTTTCTATTGCAATCCGATAACGGGACGTAATCTGCCCCCCCTTTAATACTGATGCTATGAAACCGTCCAATGACGGTAATGCCGAGACTGGAAGAATAAATGAATCTGATACAACTTTTTTTAAACCTGAAAGTTGGCAGGAAATTACTGTTAGGTTTCTCGATCGTATTGTTTGTTACAATCGCGGTTCTGACCTCCGGTATGTTTGGCTTAAACAATATTCAGGATAAAGTCACCAAAAATGAGCTTACAACCGACCTTTTTAATTCACTTGCAAGTGTAAGGCTTGGTCGAACTAATTTTCAGTATACGCTTGATCAAAAATATTTAGATCAAACAAACACCTCCGCACGTCGTATGCAGGACACTCTCAACCAGCTTAACAAATTCACCTGGTCTGTTGAGGGTAAAAGCGCCCTGGACAAAACGGCAAGTGCGGTTAACGACTATGTCGAAACGCTAAATCTTTTCACCAAAGCGCTGAACACGAAAAGGCTGAGTGAGAAAAAACTGGATACGCAGGAACTCAATGACGATTCCGCACAGGCTGATAAAACCAGTAAAAACAGTTCACTCACTCAAAGCCAGGCACTGCTGGCAGAGCAAGTGGCTTTCCTCATGAGTGATATTGACTCACAGGTCACGGTCTATAAAAGCCACCCGACGGAACAGTTGCAAAAGGAGATTGTTCTTCGCCTGGCCGCCTGTAAAACAGCGACGGAACAGCTTCTTCTGCAATTGCCGGATGACCAGAAAAGCTGGCTTGCCGATGATATGCCTTATTTCCAGAATATTGCTGCGGAACTGGAGCACTATCGCAATGTGTGGACGGAACAGTCCACCCTGTCATCTCAACTGACTGACCGGGCAGTGATTTTGACTAACGCCATTCAGGATCTGTTTGATCTCCAGCAGCAAATTGTCGCCACTGTCGTCAGCAATGTGCAATGGCAAATGAGTACGGTAGCGCTGATTGGTATCCTGGCCGGTATTGTTTTAGCGTTCTGGATAACCCGCACCATTACCCACCCACTCAATGAAACCCTGCATGTGGCGGAGCAAATTGCGAAAGGCGATCTGACCAGTACCCTGACCAGCAATCGTCGCGATGAGCCAGGCCTGCTAATGCAGGCGGTTGCCACCATGAATGAGAATTTGAAAAACATCATTTATGACGTGCGTAATGGCGTGGAGAGTGTGGCGCGGTCATCCTCGGAAATTGCCGCAGGCAATATGGACTTATCATCTCGTACTGAACAGCAGTCCGCCGCCGTTGTGGAAACAGCCGCCAGTATGGAGCAGTTAACCTCCACCGTGGCGCTCAATGCCGAAAACGCCAGCCATGCCCGTCAGCTCTCAGAAGAGGCATCGCAAAATGCCAGTCAGGGTAGCCAGATCTCGCAGCAGGTTATCGACACGATGAAGAACGTGCGCAGCAGTTCGCACCGCATTTCTGAAATTACCACAGTTATCAACAGCATTGCCTTCCAGACCAACATTCTGGCGCTCAATGCGGCGGTTGAAGCCGCGCGCGCTGGCGATCAGGGTAAAGGCTTTGCGGTGGTCGCCGCCGAAGTTCGTAACCTCGCCCAGCGCAGTGCGCAATCGGCAAAAGAGATTGAAAACTTGATTCAGGAATCCGTGGTGTACGTCGACAGTGGCTTCACGCTGGTCGAAAGTGCGGGTGAAGCCATGTCCAAAATCGAGACGTCGGTAGCCCAGGTACGCGACATTATGGGCGAGATTGCCGCGGCAACCGATGAACAGAACCGGGGTATTTCGCAAATTGCTCAGGCCATGGCAGAAATGGACACCACCACGCAGCAAAATGCCGCGCTGGTTGAAGAGTCTTCTGCCGCTGCCAGCTCGCTGGAAGATCAGGCGGTGCAGCTCGAAAAAGTGGTTTCAATTTTCCGGGTTGCTAAAGAGACCGCCATTCAGAGCGAAAAACGGGTTCTGGCACGCAGTAATAATCTGGCGGCGCTACCCATTAAAAAAGCCAGCAACCATGATAATGGCGACTGGGTTAAGTTCTGAGTCTCCGTTTTTCTAAATCTCGTCAGGCAATCGTAATTGCCTGACGACACAACCACCGATTGCCACCCCCTTTGACTCTGTTTTATGACAACGATACCGGACTATGCCAAACCTGATTAAAGCAGCAACGTTGTTTTCGCAACTGCAACAGAAAACCTATTTTGGTTTCGTCGTGATGACCGGCACGGTGAAATTAATAGCCGCTGTATTTTTATCACTGGTCTTGCTGGCATCAGGGCTCAGTTTGATCGCTATGCACCAGTTACATTCAGAACGGGAAAATGCCCGCGTCGCGGCACAAAGCATCCTCACCTATACCGAGGAGTTGCTGGGCGAAGCCAGCGATGCCGCCAAAAGTAGCCTGCAGGCGCAACAGGTCATATGCAGTGGCAGCCTCTCTCGTGAACAGGCGTTTTTGCTGAACCATTTCCCCCATATTCAGGCGATAAGTTTTGTGCAAGGGAATACGATTGGTTGCTCCTCATTGACCGCGGCCCAGAGAAAAATAATTCCACAACGGCTGTTTTCACATATCGGCACAACAGATGCACCCGTTGAAACATTATTGTTTGATATGCCAACCCTTTATTATCTCGCCAATATTCAAAACAATACGTTACTGGTCAATATCAGCGCCTCTTTTATTAACAATGCCTTTAATCTTGATGGTGTGCAGGGAAATATGTATCTGCAAATTGGCGGCGCACAGGTCTGGAGTGACGGCAGTATTATTTATGCCTCCGGAGACAACGACCACTTTATGCACCTGAGGTCGGCGACCTTCCCTGTTTCGGTCGCCTGGCAATACCCCATGGCGATCCCCTTGTATCGCTTTATTGCGGAAAACACATCGATACTCGCGTTTGCCCTGCTGGTTTCAACAATGTGCGGCTATCTCTTCTGGCGACTGATGGGCTATTTCACATCGCCCTTCCAGACGTTACAGCAGGCGATTACGCAACGGCAGATCCATCCGTTTTATCAGCCATTCTTTAAAGGTGACACGGGTAAGATCGCCGGGTTTGAGGTACTCGCCAGGTGGAAACACCCCACGTATGGCTATGTTTCACCTGATATTTTCATTCCGCTGGCCGAACAGCATCATCTGATTGGCCCATTAACCCGACTGCTGATGCAGCAAATCACCGCCGATTTTCAGAATGCTATCCATCACTTTCCCGATGGACTCTATATCTGCATTAATATCAGCGCGCAAAATTGCCTTGATCCGCATTTTGAAATTGATATCAGCGACATGATGCACAATCTGGAGGCGAAAAAACGCCATATCGTGGTTGAAGTGACCGAACGGCATCCGCTGCATGTCACGCCACAACTGAACGAATGGCTTGCCGCACTGCGTCGCGCCAACATATCCGTGGCGCTCGATGATTTCGGCACCGGTTATTCAAACCTCGCCTATATTTGCGCGCTGCAGCCTGAATTTCTCAAAATCGACAAGATGTTTGTCAGCCAGATAGACAACAATACCGATACTCGCCTGGTGGAAAGCGTCATTGATCTGGCAAAAAAAATGCGTCTCAAGGTGATTGCCGAAGGGGTTGAAACCCAGGCACAGGTAGATTACCTGCGCGCAAAAGATGTCGATTTCATGCAAGGTTACTATTTCTGCCGTCCACTGCCTGCAGAAGACTTTATTAAGCGGATGAGGCTTGAGGTTAGCGCTGCGTCATCGCCAGCTTAAGGGCCAGCCCTAAAAAGCCCCCCGGACAGGAAAGCAAAAACAGTGTCAATGGGCACCGGGGAAACCTTCTGCACAGTAAGGAAAAGCGAGGTTAACACTGAATGTGCAGACGTAAAACGCCCTGTGTTGTCCGCAAGGCTATAACTGCGTTACACCCAGCGCCGCCGCCTCATCGCGCCAGGCCAGCAATGGGGAATAAGCCTCGCGCGCAACCGGGCTAAACCCCGTTATCAGTAATGCGTCGCAGACCGCCTGGTAACGCGCATCGTTGACCAGCTCAGATAATGCCTCCTGCAGGAGTAAAAGGCTCTGTGCCGATGTCTGTTTTGCGGTGATAAGTGGAAGCCCTGGGACCAGCGGGCTTGAGCCAATCACCACCAGTCCGGCCAGCAGCTCAGGTTCATGGCGTGCTAATAACGCCCAGCTCACGCAGTCAATGGCCGCGATATCCGCCCTTCGCTGCCCAATCGCCACCAGTGATTGTCGGTGGCTACCGCTCAATACCACGGATGAGAAAAACGCCCCGCCCTCTGCCAGCGGTGCCACCATTTTGCGTAATGCGTTGTAGCCCGACTGGGAGTCCACACTATTGCAGGCCGCCACGCGGCCACGGAAATCCGCCAGCGTTTGCCGGGTGTTTTCCTCGCGCGTCACCAGCAGGCTGCGGTAGTGAAAGCCGTCACAGCCGGGGGCAGAATAATGAAAGCAGCCGACCGTTTGCACATCGGGCAACTGCGTGACCAACGGAAAACCACAGGTCTGGCTTAGTAAGAGGGCGTCACTTCGCCAGTGGGAAAGCAGTGCCTCTTGCGGCCAGACCGCGTTGACGGTAATCCCCTTCGCCGCCAGCCGTTCACTCACGGCGTGAATCAGCGCCAGGGTGTCCGGGCGGTGCAAGTCGTACATTGGAAAAGCAATTTCATGGCGCATGATTGTTATTGCTCGCGGTAAACCCCGGATGCGCGTTCACATCGACAGCGCGGAACAGAAAACGCCGCAGCCATACGCCATACCCACGCACCACAAATCCCCCGTTGCGTGCCTGATAACCGGCGCTATCGTATAAGTAGACCGTACGCAATCCGTACCAGGGGACGCCCGGTAAGTCGTGATGCACAGAATGATAGTTCAGGTTAAGGAATAACACGCGCCAGGGCCAGGCGGCTTCGTTAATCACCGAACGGGCCAGCGGGTCCTTCTCTGCCCGGTGCTCCAGGAACGAGCGCACTTTGGTGAGCGCCAGCGCCGGATAACTGACCGCCAGCAGAAACCAGATGAGCGAAAAGCCGCAGTGGACAATCCATTCAAAGGTCACCACCAATAACAGCCCGTGAACCAGCCACATCGCAATAGCATCACGCTGGCGGGTGCGAAATGCCGTGATCATACCCGCCACCATTTGCACGATGTCGAATAGCGGCCCCAGCAGCAAACGCCCCGGAAAGGTATTACGTAACTGGATAAGGCGGCGCTGCCAGTGGGGTAAACGCTGCCAACGATGCGCAGAAAAGTAGTAGGATTCCGGGTCGTCATCCGGCAACGTCAGCAGGTGGGCGCGGTGGTGCGCAAGGTGAGAATCGCGGTACAACCCATACGGATACCAGACGGCCAGCGGCATCAGCCCCAGCAGTTGGTTGACCCACGGGTAGCGCGTGGGGTGCCCATGAATAAGTTCATGCTGCAATGACATATACCAGGCGGTAAACCAGATAAGCAGTAACGTGGCGGGCAATAAACCCAGCGTTTCATGGCAGGCCAGCGTGGCAAACCAGCCACCGTAGATAACGACTATCAATGCCCAGGTCGGAAATTCACTGCGCCACAGCCAGGAACCGGACAGCCGCCGGATAAACGCGCGCTGCTGCTCGTGTAGGTAAACCGCCTTACTTTTTGCCATCCACTCAATGCCCTTTTTCAGCCTTTTTCTGTGCCGACGATGGGAGAAAAAGCCGGAAATAACAAAGTATTTAAATGGATGAGCTATTGCGAAAAAGCGCTATACGCAGCTATCAAATAAACAGACGAATGGCGTTATCAATAATCAATGGGGGAACGCGTTGATAGACTCGGGAAAACACGCTGTGTTACGTCTTAACACGCCAGCGCACATCCTGCTGTTTTCCTGAGCGCTTTGCCGTCAACGATACCCCCTCGACCGAGGTCAGGGTGACGGTAATCGACGCCATTCCATCAAGCGGGAGCATCATTAAGCGGGAGTCCATCATCAATACCGTTTCCAGCGTCTCCTCACCGAGAAGCGCTGAAACGGCATTTAACTGGTTAAAACGTTCATTCTTATTCATCAGCAGACCTTACTTGAGATAGCCAACCAGCGTTGTACCGTGTTTGTAATACGCTTTTTGTTCAGGAAAATAGTGAATCACCGTCTTGTCGCCTGACTGGTAAACCGTTGCCCCAGGTTCCCGTTCGATAATGTCGGCGCGTTGACCGTCAATAAACGCCTCTTCTTTGCTTACATACTCAAAGGTAATGCCGTAGCCGGACCAGCGACGCAGCACAGACGTTTGCGCAGGAACGGAAGCTGCAGCGGTAGCCGCTTCTTCACTGTGGGTCTGAGTAGACTTTGTGGGCACAGATGTCATACACCCCGTCACCATAAACGCCAATATAATCACACTTAAAATGTTACGCATCTTACTGATATTCCTTTCTTTTTATGTTGCAAACCCGGTTTTGAATGTGTGTTGCAAGTCGTTTGGATTCATGGGGCCTGAACATAATTCGGTTGTAATGCCAGCCAGAAGAGTCGCGATAAATAGGATTGTCACAGACGTCTGTTTCAGCGGCGAATATCCTGTTTAAGGTGCCCGCTTCCGGGCGCTGGAGACTGTTTTCGCATGGCGTGGGGTCGACGTGTTGTACGCTCTGGTCTTCCACAAACCACCCGCTATAGTCCACGATCTCGTCGCTATCCGTTGCAAACGTTAGTGCATGCTTAAGGGCCAGCATACTTTTGAGAATCGGCGAGTGGGAATCACTCGCCTCCCAGCCCGAGTCGCTTAAATTATCTGAGACGAAAAACAACTGATAAGCCTGCGTCACGCAGAGCGCCAGGAGGGCGCCCGTCACGATGTTCATACGTGTTGGTAACTTCATTAAACGTCTCTCTCCATCTATCCGTTACCATAACGCTTATCGTGACTGCGCCCGTCTATTGGCGTGGGGTGATTACCAGGAGCCCGATAAACCGACAGAGCCGCCTGTCGCATTACCGTCATAGGAGACCTGCACGCTTACCGAGGTCTTCGCCGTCAGACCAAAGTTCAGGCCGCCTGCAACGGCAGTTTCATTGTCATATTCACCCACCGCCACCGCATACCCGGACTGGTGGCCGGCATAATGCAGGTTACTGGTCGCTTGCGACATCGCTCCTACCTGGTTGATCGTTTTACGGTTTTCATGGATATCTTTGCTGTTCTGATCGATACGTTGTTTGTTAGCCGCAATCGCGGAACGGTTCGCAGAGATAGCGCTACGGTTCTGGTAAATGTTGGTGGTGTTGTTGTAAATGGCGGTATTGTTGCGGCTGATCTGGGTTCGCGCTGTCGTATCGACCGTCCAGGCATTAACCGTTAAGGTCGTCGCACTGTTCTTACCATTCGTACCATTCGTACCATTCGTACCGTTGGTGCCATTTTTACCCGGCTGCCCCACAACATTAATCACCTGAATATTCCCGCCAGATTGCGGCGTCCCGGAAGGTTGACCATTGAGGGTGGTCACTTTCGTCCCGGTGATAACAGTCTGTACAGGCATCGTTGACACAGTGGTCTGCGGATAGGTTTTCAGCGGTACTGTCACTGATGCATGTGGAGCCTGTGCTGAAACAGTGTTCGGCTGTGGCGTCTGTTGCTGCACGGTCGGAACCGCCTGCGATACCGGGGTCGGCACTTTCATCGGCTGTGGGATCTGCTGCTGCACGCTCGGTACTGCCTGCGTTGTCAGAGTCGGCACGGCCATCGGTTGCGGCGTCTGCTGCTGCACGCTCGGAACCGCCTGCGCAGTCAGCGTCGGCGCTTTCATCGGCTGCGGCGTCAGTTGCTGCACGCTCGGTACTGCCTGTGGAATCGGCGTCGGCGCTTTGATCGGCTGCGGGATTTGTACAGGTTTGGCAACAGGCGTGAACCCTGTAACCGCCTGCAAGTCAGCCATATGTCTGGACGCAATATTCATCGTCTGCCCTGCGTTAGACCACTCTTTGATCTCCGCGTCGGTCAGCATCGCTATCTGGTTATGGGTGTTTTTATATCTGCGATTCACATCTGCGGCCTGGTTGAGGTCATGCCGTGTGGCCTGAATATCGGCAACGTATTGTTCAACTGTGCCGGGGTAGATCGTTGCGTTCACAGAACAAATCGAACCCACCAGCACGGCAAGGGTCGTCAATCTGGCAACCGTATTACGTTTCATTATGTGCTTACCATCATTCGTTAAATTGAAAATGAGGCACAGACAATCTCGCTAGCCCCAGAGTTAATCAAGACTTCAATGTCGCGAATCCTACAGACATATAAAAGACTTATCAACTGTTTCTTTATTAGCTACACATGAGTTTTAGAGATGACTTTGAAAAGACTAATATTTTTGTCTTAAAATATTTCATAACTTTAAAAAGTTTTTCTAAAGACATCAAATAGTCACCTAAGTAATCAATAACGCGCCAGACAACCAACTGATAACCATTTTCAATAAGATGGTAAAAAAAAGGAAATAACCCATTAAAAACAATAAATAAACGATAAAAAACCAGAACAAAGGTAAGCCTTAAACTGTAAAACGACTGGTTTTTGGCAGTGTTGAGAAAAAGGTAGGGCAGAAGGGTATCGGAAAGGAGAAAAAGGCAAAAAAAGACGTAGTGCTACATCACCAAAGACCCTGCAAGGATCAATCATGATGCAAAAAATATAAAAAAGTCTGTAAAAAGTCAAAAAGCAAGACATAACACTCTCCCCCAGACTGTACTCTGCGCGCATGGCTGTGGCTCTTTTTGACTTGATGACGCTTTTTACTTTGCTGGAGGAAAGATCCGCGCGCTAAGAAAATCGATCAGTACACGTAGCTTTGGCGAGGGATGCTTACTGGCAGGCCACAGAAGATGTACCACGCCGGTGTGGCTGGCGTAATCGGCCAGGACTTCCCGCAGCGCGCCCTCTTCCAGCGCTTCGCGAATGGCGAAGTCAGGTAACCAGGCAATGCCCAGCCCACGTAGCGCGAAGCAGACGCGGGTTTCAATGTTATTGCATACCATGGTCGCCGGAAGCGCGAGTTCGTTTTCCGCCTCGTTGCCACGCATCACCCAGCGCTCCAGTTTACCGCTTGAGGGAAAACGGTATTGCAGACAGGCATGGCGCGTAAGATCCGCAGGGGTTTGCGGTTCACCACAGCGGGCCAGATACGCCGGCGATGCCACGACCACGGTACGAAAGTGGCCCAGTTTGCGGGCAGAAAGCCGTGAATCCGCTGGCGGGCCGATGCGCAGCACGGCGTCATAGCCTTCGGCAATCACATCCACCATGCGGTCGGTAAATTCCAGATCCAACTGGATCTGCGGGTACTGGCGCATAAAATCACCCAGTACGGGTAGTACCAGCGAACCCACCAGCGGCAAGCTGAGCCGCAAACGTCCGACAGGATGCTCCGCCGCCTGTGTGAGTTCCTGCTGTGCGGCCTCAATTTCCGCGAGGATGCGTCGGCTACGCTCCAGCAGTAAATGCCCTTCTGCCGTCAGCGTGATACTGCGCGTGCTGCGGTGAAACAGCCGTACACCGAGTTTATCTTCCAGACGGGCGATGCTCTTGCCAACCGCCGAGGCCGACACGCCAAGGTTACGCCCGGCGGCCACAAAGCTGCGCATCTCCGCCACCTGCACAAACACCACAAACCCGTTAAGACTTTCCATACACCCTCGCCATTACGGACATTTATCTCCGCAGTGTCATGAAATATACCCCTCTTTTTCCGCAATCGCGAAGCTTCTACTGTGGAAACGTTGAACACTGAGGAGAGAACATATGCACGATTTCATTCAACGCGTTGTCCGTCAGGCACTGCATGAGCGCCGCCTGGTGGGCGTGGAAGTCATGATCGCCCACCGTGGGCAAACGCTTTATCACCAGGCGGCGGGCTATGCCGACCGGGAAACGCAGCGCCCGATGACGCTCAATACCCGTTTTCGTCTTGCGTCGGTCAGTAAACCCATCGTGACCACCGCCGCGATGGTGCTGGTTCAGCAGGGGAAATTGCATCTTGATGAGGCCATCACCCGCTACCTGCCTGACTTTACCCCGCCCTTGCCGAATGGCGGCCAGGCCACCATCACGCTGCGCCAGTTAATGAGCCACAGCGCCGGTCTGGGTTACCGCTTCCTTGAAGAGGATGCGAACGGCCCCTACGCCCGCGCGGGGGTTTCTGATGGGATGGATGCATCCGGGGTAACGCTTAACGAAAACGTCCGTCGTATCGCCACGGTCCCTCTGCGATATGCGCCGGGAACCGCGTGGTGCTATTCGCTGGCCATCGATGTGCTGGGGGCGGTGATTGAGCAGGTACAGGGTCAACCGCTGGATGTGGCGATAAAAACGCTGGTTACCGGGCCGCTGGCCATGCACAACACCGCCTTCGCGCTAGCCCCACAACAAGAGGTTGCCACCGCCTATGTGAATGACCAGCCGGAGCCGCACCGCCTGCAAGAGGGTGAGTTTGCAGCCCCTTTTGAGAACACCGTGGGTATCTGCTACAACCCGTCACGGGTCTACAACAGCCAGGCGTACCCGTCGGGCGGGGCGGGAATGGTCGGCACCGTGGGCGATGTGATGCGCCTGCTTGAAACGTTGCGCAGCGGTGGTGGTTCCCTGCTGGCCCCCGAATGGGTAGCGGAAATGGGCCGCGATCAGATTGCGCCACATGAACTCCCGGACGCCCCCGGCGTGGGCTTTGGACTGGGCTTTTCCGTTCTTCGCGATCCACAACTCGCCGCCTCACCGGAATCCCCCGGCACCTGGCGCTGGGGTGGCGCCTACGGCCACGCCTGGTTTGTCGACCAGAAGCAGGCACTCAGCGTAGTGGCCTTTAGCAATACGCTGTATGAAGGCATGTCGGGACAGTTTGTGAATGATCTGCGCGATGCGGTCTACCACGGCCTGCGGGAGGCATCATGACAGGCGCGGAACGACTGCCCATTTTGCCGCTGCTGGCGCTGGGGATGGCGGCATTTGTCACTATTGTCACCGAAACGCTGCCTGCCGGGTTGCTGACGCTCATGGCAGACGATCTCTCCATCACGCCCGCGGCGGTCGGGCAAAGCGTGACGGTCTATGCCATCGGCTCGTTTATCGCCGCCATCCCGCTAATGTCGTTACTGCAAGGGTGGCGACGCCGCCGCCTGCTGTTGCTGACGCTCGCCGGGTTCACGCTGGCAAATACCGTCACCGCCTTTGCCACCGATTATTGGCTACTGCTCGCTGCGCGCGGGATCGCTGGCATCGCAGCCGGTATTCTATGGGCACTGCTGGCGGGGTTCGCCGCCTCGATGGCCCCCGTCCATAAAAGGGGAAAAGCAATCGCCATTGCCATGGCAGGCACACCGCTGGCGCTCTCCATTGGCGTGCCCATCGGCACTTTCGTGGGTAACCTGATTGGCTGGCGACTCTGTTTTGCGATGCTTAGCGTCATGTCGCTGCTGTTGATCATCGTCCTGCGTCTGAGCGCGCCGGATCATGGCGCGGCTACGGTACAACAGCGCTTATCGCTACGCCGCGTCGCACAACTGCCCGGCGTGGGCGGCGTCCTGCTGCTGGTGCTCTGTTTCGTGCTGGCGCATAACCTGCTCTATACCTATATTTCGCCGTTTCTGGCCCCCGCAGGGTTAACGGCAAGAACGGATGCTGTCCTGCTACTGTTTGGTCTGTGTTCACTGGTGAGTATCGCGGTAACGGGGACACTGATTGACCGCCACCTGCACCGACTCACCGTGCTGAGCGTTGGTCTGTTTATGCTGGCCGCCCTGCTACTGCAACTGAATGCGAGCAGTGCCTCCACGGTCTGGGTCGCGGTGACGCTGTGGGGGCTGGCCTTTGGCGGGGCCGCCACCCTGTTTCAGACCGCGATGGTGATCCGCGCGAAAGCGGCGACAGATATCGCACAATCAATGCTGGTAACGGTGTGGAACCTGGCGATTGCCGGCGGCGGCGTGCTGGGGGGCATGGTGTTACAACACATTGGAACAGGCGGTTTTACCCCGCTATTGCTCTTACTGCTGGCCGTGGCGATGGGAGTGGCATGGGTAACAGGCAAAAAAACCTGCGCGGGTGAGCAGCAATCATTCATCGAACAGTAAGGCAACGAGCACATCGGCACGCAGCGTGATATGTTGTGCACATTGTGAATAATTTTGCGAAATGCGCAAAGATGATAACACCCAATTTTGCCGAATATCTCTCTGTCTTCGCCGATGTCGTGCGCAGCGGCAGCTTTTCCGCTGCTGCGCGTAAGCGTGCACAAACCCCGTCTGCCGTGGTACGGCAAATTGATGCGCTGGAACATGAGCTGGGTGTCGCGTTATTTATTCGCTCAACGCGCTCACTGACGCTGACTGATTCGGGGCAGAAGCTCTACCAACGGGCGCTGCGCCTGCTTGATGAGCTGGCTGATGTTCACGCGGAGGTCTCAGCGTTTGATATTTCCGTGTCCGGCACCCTGCGCATCGCGTGTCTGCCCTCTTTTGGTAAGCGGTACGTTCTGCCGGTCATCGCAGCGCTGGAAGCGGAACACCCGGCGCTGCGCGTTGAACTCGATCTCACCGAACGGCTTTACAATCCGGTCACAGAGCGGCTGGACGTGATGATTCGCATGGGCGATCTGCCGGACAGCACACTCATCGCCATGACGCTCGCGCCGCTGACACGCCTGCTGGTGGCAAGCCCCGCTTACCTTGCGCGTGCAGGCCAGCCGGTCAATGCTGGCGAACTGGTCACGCACCGTCTGCTCGATAAACTGCACGGTACCGACCTGCTGGGATGGAAGGAGATCCCCGGTTTTTCGCACAGCGATGCGCAACGTGCCGGGGTATTCTTTCGCTGCGATGATTTTGAAGCCTTACGCAGCGCGGCACTGGCGGGCATGGGCATCGCCTTTCTGCCCACATGGATTGTCGGCCAGGATGTGAAAGCGGGCGCACTCACGCGTCTTTCGCTCGACGACGAACCCTGGAATGCCGCCCCGTCGCGCATTCATCTGCTGCGCGCACTGCCACAGCCCGGTGCCAAAGTCCGCGCCTTTAATGCGGCACTTTGCCAGGCCATCGGCACACCGCCTGTCTGGGAACCCTGAACTTCATCTTTGCATAATGCGCAAAGATGTTGCGTCTGAAACGGCGTTATCATCCTGCATCATGCCGTATAGAGTGGTGGCAACTCTTGATACGGGATTGATGCCACCATGGTTACCTCTTCTTCATCGTCAGCGCCGCTCTCGGCCACCACTGTTTTTATGATGGCCCTGGCCTGCGCCTTTGCAGTTTCAACGCTTTATTACAACCAGCCGCTACTCGCCAGCATGGGGGCAACCTTCGGGCGCTCCGATGCGCAGGCGGGCCAGATTGCCATGTTGACGCAACTCGGTTATGCCAGCGGCCTGTTCCTGCTCGTTCCACTCGGCGATCGGGTCGATCGTAAACGACTCATCATCGCGCTGCTGGCATGCAATATGGTTAGCCTGCTGGCGGTAGGCGTCGCACCCAATTTTAACCTGTTAAAACTTGCCAGCTTCGCCGTCGGCGCCAGTGCCGTGAGCGCACAAATTATTATCCCCACCATGTCAGGTCTGGTCGATCCGGCCATGCATGGACGGGTTGTTGGCACACTGTTGAGCGGCCTCTCTGCAGGTTTACTGTTTGCCCGCACCTTAAGTGGTTTTGTCGGTGCCAGTGAGGGCTGGCGTATGATGTTTTTGCTGGCCGTCGCCATCGATGTACTGGTGATGGTGGTAATTATCCTCCGCTTCCCGTCGACCACGCAGGCCACATCACTCCCCTATACCGCCTTGCTGTCATCACTGTGGGCTCTGTTTAAAGATGAACCCACCGTTCGCGCCGCCTGCGCTACGGGATTTCTGATGTTTGCCGCCTTCTGCGCATTATGGTCTACGCTCGCTATGTTGATGGCGCGCCCGCCGTATGAATTTGGCCCGGACGCCGTGGGGGCATTTGGTTTCGTCGGAATCGCCGGTCTGCTGGCTTCCCCGACGATTGGCCGCACGGTCGACCGTGTGGGTTCTGGCAAGATGCTTTTCGCTGGCGCACTGCTGTTAGTGGCGGCTTTTGCGCTGGTAGGCGTCGGTGCTTCACATCTGTGGTTACTTATCGTGGCAATGGCGATGATCGATATCGGTAACCGTGCGGGTCTGGTAGCGAATCAAAGTCGCATTACCGCGCTTTCGGCCACCGCGCGTAGCCGCCTTAATACCCTGTTTATGACCAGCTATTTTCTTGGCGGCGCAACGGGAACGGCGGTTGCGGCCACCACATCAGCTTCACTCGGCTGGCACGGACTGGCGCTGACCGGGGCACTCTTTGCCGTTACGGCGCTGTGCGCCCATCTTTTAATCAGTACATCAACGCCGTCGCATCGCTAAAACGCACGGACTGAGGAGAAATTATGTCTGAACAAACGAACGTGATCCCCGACACCATGACTGCCATCGAAATTACAGAGCCCGGTGGTCCGGAGGTGCTGAAACCAACAACGCGCCCGGTACCGCGCCCTAAAGAGAATGAAGTGCTGATTCAGATTGCCGCGGCGGGCGTCAACGGTCCTGACGTGATGCAACGCAAAGGGCAATATGCACCACCGCCTGGCGCATCAGATATCCCCGGTCTGGAGGTTTCCGGTGTGGTCGTGGCCATCGGTAGCAAAGTACACCGTGTTAAGCCGGGCGATCATGTGGCCGCGCTGATCCCAGGCGGTGGCTATGCGCAATACTGCGTGGCGGATGAAATCAATATCCTGCCCTTACCGCCTGAACTTAGCCTGACCGAAGCTGCCGCGTTACCCGAAACGTTTATGACGGTCTGGCTCAATATGTTCCAGCGCGGTCAGTTTAAAGCGGGCGATATTATCCTGATTCATGGCGGCGCATCCGGTATTGGCACGACGGCAACCATGCTGGCAAAAGCCTTTTGCGCCGGGAAAATCATCACCACGGTCGGCTCAGAAGCGCATCGTCAGGCCAGCCTGAAACTGGGGGCGGATGCCGCCATCCTGTATAAAGAGGAAGATTTCGTGGATGCCGTTCATCGTGAGACCGACGGGCATGGCGCGGATATTATTCTCGACATTGTGGCCGGGGATTACGTTGCCCGTAATTATGCCGCTGCCGCGATGAACGGTCGCATTGTGCAGATTGGCGTGATTGGCGGCGTGGCTAAAGAGGTCAATTTGTTCCCTATGCTCAGCAAACGGCTCACGCATCTGGGCTCCACACTGCGTTCACGTACGGCAGAGGAAAAAGCGGAGCTGATTGATGCCCTCACCAAAAACGTGTTGCCGTTAATTGAAACCGGGTCGGTGAAGCCGCAAGTCTTTAAAACCTTTCCACTGACCCAGGCGAGCGAAGCACACCGGATGCTGGATGCCAGCGCACATATCGGGAAAGTGGTGTTGGTGATGGAGCAGTAAACGCACCGGCGATGTCTGGCCCAGGGCAGGCATCGCCAACAGAGAAGCGAGAAGAGGCCGATCGCTCCTGTCACCACAGTAACGCCTATCGTTGAGCAAGGAATAAACGATTAAAGTTTGGGCGTTTCGCATATTCCTATAAAAAACAACGGACATTTTGCGCCACGGTTTTTGTAAGCAAGATGTATATAGTTTCTTCGCAAAATTATTTCTTTCTCTCCTGTATTTATTTATCAGCACTCCTGTTAGACTCCAACTAAATCGCACACTACTTAATATCGAGCGATTTATATTGCGTACCGTTTACGCCCTATGCCACCTCTCTAAAACAGAGCGCGACTATGAACTCTTTAAAAAACTTCACCATCCGCCGCGTTGTCCTGTGCATCCTGCTCACGGCATTTGCACTTATCGCCGCCACAGGCGGTTATGCCGCTTACACAGCGCACAACATGAACAAGAACACCGAGCAGAATGCGGAGCAGACACAACAGGCCCTTTTCCTCGCCCACGCCACACTGGTTTTACAACATGGCACAGATGCTGAAAAACAGGCGCTTAAAAATGAAATCCCGGCGGGCCCGGAATGGACAACGCTGTCCCAGGCGTTATCGGACACCTCCGCTAACTGGCAAACAGAAGTCACGGCGCGTATTAAAGACCTGACACAGCATGCCGTTTTCGACAATGCGCTGAATTCATCTGACGGTAAGCGACTGAATATCGTGTTGCTCATTGCGCTGTTTGCGCTCGGCGGCCTGGTCCTCTTCTGCGACTGTTATCTGGTCATCCATCTGGTTAAACCGGTTGGCGATATTCGTTCATACTTCCAGATTATTGCGCAGGGTGACCTTACCCGTGAGCCGAAAGATATTGGACGTAACTGCGTCGGCCAGATGATCCCCCTGGTGCGGGAAATGCAGCACAGCCTCCTTAAGACGGTCACCGCGATAAGCGAAAACAGTGACGCGCTTCATCGCGAAGCAAGCGAAATCGCGGCGGGCAATAGTGACCTGGCAAACCGCACCACGCGGCAGGCGGCCTCTCTGGAACAGGCGGCGACGAGTATGGAAGAGTTAACCTCAACGGTAAGCCATAACGCGGATAACGCCCGCCAGGTTCGCGACCTGTCAGTGACGACCGCAGAAACGACGGAAAAAGCCAGCGAACTGGTTGAGAATCTTGCCAGCACCATGAACCGTATCGCGGACGGCTCTGAGCAGATTCGCCAGTTCACCTCAACCATCAATAGCATTGCTTTCCAGACCAATATCCTTGCGCTTAACGCAGCAGTAGAAGCGGCGCGAGCGGGTGAACAGGGGCGCGGTTTTGCTGTGGTGGCGACAGAAGTGCGTTCCCTTGCCCAGCGTAGCGCAACGGCCGCACGGGAAATCGAGGCCCTGATAAAATCAGCCATCGTTTCGGTGCATGAGGGCAAAGAGATTACCGATGCTGCGGGTGCGGCGATGACAGAGGTGAAAGGGAACGTCGCCAGCGTGAATACGCTTATCGGCGAGATTGCACTGGCTTCCGATGAACAAAGTAAGGGGATTTCACAGCTCAACCATGCGGTTGCGGAATTGGACAGAGTGACACAGCAGAATGCCGGACTTGTCCAACAGGTGACGACGTCTGCCAATAATCTCAATGCCAGAACCGAAATCCTTAATGAGGTGGTCAGTCACTTCACGCTTCCTGGCACAACAGTACGGCGAGAAAGCACCCACGCAGATTTTGCAAGAAAGCTCATCCCCGCCAGAGCGCAGTGAGTCAGACCGGGCATAAGAACGAACATCTGAATCCTCAATAACGTCACGGACACCGCAGTGTTTTACAACATGAAGGTGTCCGTGACGCGTAAGAGCAGCACCGCATCGCTACTCTTCGCAAACACCCGTTTCTGACACTCCCATGCCCGGCAGCCACTCCCCTTGCGCTTAATGACTGAATTTACCAATCCATGGGCTGGTTTTATCCTGCGACCATAACTTCATCAACATCTCGCGAAATTTCTCGGCCGCCGGGCTCAATGAATCCCCCCTTCTTAACACTAAGCCAAGCGTTCTTCGGATAACGGGTTCGATAAGAGGACGGCTAACCAGCACATGATGCTCATCGGTAGGCATTGCCAGGCTGGGGACAACCGCAACCCCCAGACCCGCTTCCACCATCCCGAGAGATGTAGAGAGATGCCTGACTTCATAAAACCAGTTCGGCTGCCAGTCGAACCCTTCGAGCGCCTGGTCGATCAGGAGCCGGTTGCCGCTCGATTTGCGGACGCCGATAAGTCGGAGCCCGGCAAGATCTTCCCACATCACCAGCGATTTTTTGGCGAGTTCATGATCGCGTTTACAGGCCAGAACAAAGGGTTCATTCACCAGAGGAGTAAACTCTATATTAGGATGTGTGATGTTTATCATATTTATGCCGAAATCTGCGTCGCCATTAAGCACGGCTTCGAGGCAGTCGCTGGCACTATGCTCAAGAATGCGGATGCGAATATTCGGGTAATGTTCATTGTAATCACGAATAACGGAGGGCAAGAAATAGAACGCGGCGGTAGGTAAACAGGAGAGCGTAATAACCCCCGTTTGATGCGTTGCCATCTCTTTAATGCTGAGAATAGAGCTTTCATAAAAATCGATGAGATTCTTTGCCTTAGGCAGAAAATCTCGCCCGACGGCGGTCAGTTTTACTCGTCTGGTCGACCGCTCAAATAACGTTGTGCCCAAACTCTCCTCAAGCTTTTTTATTCGCCTTGTTAAGGCAGGCTGGGAGATGTGTAAAAATTGTGACGCCCTTGTGAAACAGCCAATTTCCGCAATCTTAACAAACGCTTGAATACCCTGTAATTCATGCTGCATGTTTATCCCCCCACGTTTACCCCGCTATTAAACCATCGTAACCGACAGTTTATTAATGTGTAAAACGCATTAATCCTTCGTTTTTTGACATTAGAGTTATTTATCCGCATATGGGACGCTTACTGCATCATTTAATGTGTGGAAAGAGAAAACCTATGTTCAACATACCTTGCGTACTGATGCGCGGCGGTACTTCTAAGGGACCCGTTATTCTGGCAAGCGATTTGCCCACCGATGTTCAGGAACGTGATGCGGTTCTGCTGGCGCTGATGGGTGCCGGCCATGAGCTGGAAATTGATGGCATCGGTGGCGGCAGCCCGCAAACCAGTAAAGTGGCGATTGTGAGCCGTTCAGAGAGCCCGGATGCGGATATTGACTATCTGTTTGCCCAGGTCATGGTGAAAGAGCGCCGTGTGGATACCACGCCCAACTGCGGAAATATGTTATGTGCGGTTGGCCCTTTTGCGATTGAAAAAGGGTTGGTTGCGGCAAAAAACCCAGTCACCACGGTTCGCATCCGTAATCTCAACACCGGAACATTTGTTGACGCCGAAGTGCAAACCCCTGATTACAAGGTGTGTTATGAGGGTGACACGCAAATTGATGGCGTGCCTGGCGCCGCAGCGCCGGTCGGTTTAACGTTCCTCAATTCCGCAGGCTGTAAAACCGGTAAATTACTCCCGACCGGTAACACAACGGATGTTTTTGACGGAGTGGAAGTCACCTGCATTGATATGGCGATGCCGATGATCTTAATCGATGCACAGCAGATGGATAAAACCGGTGGTGAATCCCCTGCGGAGCTGGAAGCCGATCTGGCGTTTATGCAACGTCTTGAAAAAATCCGTCGCAAGGCTGGCGAGGCCATGGGTTTTGGCGATGTCAGCGACAAAGTGATTCCCAAACCTGTGCTTCTGAGCAAACCTACGGCAGGCGGCACGATTAAGGTTCGCTATTTCATGCCGCATAATTGCCATAAATCGCTGGCTATTACCGGATCTATTGGTATTTCAACAGCAACCATCATTGATGGCTCTGTTGCCCAGAAAATCATTAGTGACCAACCGAAAGATGCATTTACCAATATTGTTAATATTGAACACCCAAGCGGAAAAATTACAGTCTCATTATTAAAAGACGGAAATAAAATCGAAAACACCCGTGCTGCTGTAATCAGAACGACCCGTAAATTGTTTGAGGGTAGTGTTTATGTTCCGGAAATCGCTTTAGCGGAAGTTATCTGAACATCAGCCAGCCTTTTAGAAGTTTTACCGATTAATACCTTTAGCCTGTAACGGCTAAGAAGCTCTGTACCAGAAAAATAATGTCGAGGATATTATGGCTATAACGAACGTTAAAAATATTTCAGGCGGTTCCGGCGATGTAACAGCGAGTCAATACATCCGTGTCATCTTTGCTTTAGCCTTGTCAGGTTTGGCTGAATTAGCGTCTTTATTTTTCATTCAACCGTTGTTACCTGTTCTCGCGGTTGAATATGATGTCCCCGTCAGTCAGGTCAGTATCATTCTTTCCGCAGAAACTGCCCTGCTTGCCATTGGTCTGTTGTTCACGGGTACACTTTCCGATCATTATGGCCGTAAACGCCTGATTATTGTCTCCTTGTTACTGGGCGGGTTACTCACTATTCTGTGCCCGCTGGTCCAGTCATGGGCGATGCTGGTGGCGTTACGTGCCGTTATTGGCCTGGCGCTGAGCGGCATTGCCGCTGCGGCAACGGCTTATATTAGCGAAGAAGTGGCCCCGGTCGTTGCTGGCGTGGTAACCGGTTACTTTGTGTTTGGCAACTCAATGGGTGGAATGTCGGGCCGTATCGTGGCCAGCCAGTTGATTGAACACATTTCCATAAACACGATTTTCTACGGTTTTGCGGCAAGCCTGATTGTTGTTGCGCTACTGGTTTACTTTATTCTGCCCGCTTCCAAAAACTTCAAACCGACGGAAACCCTGAATGTATTACGTGTCGTGAAGGGCGCCGCGTCGCATTTCCAAAATAAAAAACTCGCTCTGGCATTTGTTATCAGCTTTATCATTTTTGGTACTTTCACCTCTCTCTACAACTATCTGGCCTTCTTCCTTAAGGGTGAGCCGTTCCATATTTCCCCTGCCAACGCCGGGCTGCTCTCTTTCAGCTTTGCGTTAAGCTTTTTCACGGCGCCACAGGCCGGGCGGTTCTCTGCGAAATATGGCAGCATGAATGTGCTTCGCGTGTTGTTTGCCATCATGTCTTTGGGGATGTTGCTGACGCTAACCTCTAACGTCATCACCTTTATCATGGGTGCCGTCATCTTCACGGCATGCTTCTTCGGTTGCCATTCCATCGGTCTGAGCTGGGTAAGTAAGAATGCCACACATGCTCGCGGGCAGGCCGTCGCCCTCTATTTATTCTTCTACTACATGGGTGGCTCTGTTATTGGCTTCCTCAACGGTTTCGTCTTCCACTCAACCGGCTGGGCAGGCATGACCGCATTTATTATTGCTCTGCTGGTACTGGGTATGATTGTCGCGACACATCTTGCCTCCGGCGCGAAAGCAAATCTGGTGCCTGCAGAAACGTCAAAATAACCGCAATCGATATACCACTCACGCCATCAACTGGCGTGAGTAAATAAAGTTTAAAAGCCAGAATTAGGTGTCATTATGAAACTTGCAAGTTACATTCATCACGGTCGTAAAAGCTACGGTATTTATACCGAAGCAGGTATTATCGACCTTGGTCAAAAAATTGGTCAGCAATATCCAACATTAAAAGAACTCCTGCAATGGGATGCTCTCGATGTCGCCCAGCAATATGTTGACTACCCGGCGGATATTACAGATAAAGATATTACGTTCTTACCGGTTATTGAGGAGCCTGGGAAAATTTTTTGCGTGGGAATGAACTATGCAGAAAAAAGAAAGGAGTTCTCCGAAACCAACAACGCGCCAACGTTATTTATTCGCTTCCCGGATTCGCAGACGGGCCACGCACGGCCAGTCATCAAACCGAATCTTACGGAGGAATTTGATTACGAAGGCGAACTGGCTGTCATCATCGGAAAAGCGGGCGAGAACATTAATCGTAGCGATGCGTTAAGCCATGTAGCGGGCTATAGCTGTTATATGGACGGTTCCGTTCGCGACTGGCAGCACGCATGGTTTACTGCCGGTAAGAACTGGCGTCAGACCGGCGCATTCGGGCCCTACATGACGACCGTTGATGAAATCCCCGATCCGCACGCATTATCCATTCAGACGTATTTGAATGGCATGCTGGTGCAGAATGATTCAACTGCCAGCATGATTCACAAAGTCGCCGATCTCATTGCTTATATCAGCACCTTCACGATGCTCAGCCCTGGCGATGTCATTATTACGGGGTCACCGGGTGGTGTTGGTAAAAAACGCAATCCGCCTTTATTCATGCATGAAGGTGATTGTGTCGAAGTCGCTATTGAGAAATTAGGCAGGCTGACCAATACCATTGTCGAGTCGACGTCGCCATCCAATGCATTTGTCCTTTAATTCGCTCGTCATAACACATGCGTCATTCAGTATCGATGAACACCAGGTCAGGAGAAATTTAGATGTATGCCGAAAAAACGCTAGAATTCGATACTGTTGAAACTAGCAACGGTGTTCTCAAAGACGAGATTATCGGATTTCTGAAAAGTAATGGATTAGGAATAGATGATGATGTCGGGCAATTCGTCATTGCGCGCGCTGGCAAAGAATTAATTGCCTGTGCGGGCCTGGCGGGCAATACATTAAAATGTATCGCTGTGCATATTGAATGGCGCGGAACATCGCTGGGATTACAGTTGATTCGCGAAGCGGAAAATCTGGCAAACCAGAACGGCGATCATCATCTGTTCCTTTTAACCTGCCCTGATAACGTTAAATCTTTCCGTGGTTGCGGTTTCTTTCCTTTAGCCACCCTTGATGGCAAGGCCGCGTTAATGGAAAACACCCCGGTTGGCATTCACCGTTACTGTAAGAAACTGCGCGCAGAATTTTTCGTCCCGGCGGCGAATATTGGCGGTATCGTTATGAATGCGAACCCCTTCACGTTAGGACACCAGTTCCTTATCGAGCAGGCCGCCCGTGCGTGCGACTGGCTACATGTGTTTGTTGTGGAAGAAAACTTATCTCAGTTCTCCTTTACTGAGCGCATTGCAATGGTACGTGACGGGGTAAAACATCTCACTAACATAACGGTACATCCCGGTTCCAGATACATTATTTCTCGCGGCACTTTCCCCAGCTATTTTTTAAAAGAGAAACAGGTGGTGAATGATGTCTATTCCGCGATCGATTTAATTATGTTCCGACGTTATATTGCACCCGCACTGGGTATTACACATCGTTTCGTTGGCACTGAGCCATATTGTAAAGTTACAGCCCAGTATAACCAGGCTATGCACCACTGGCTTGAAGACGAATTTGTCATTCCCTCCACCGCCATTAAAGTGCATGAAATCGACAGAAAAACCGATGAAAATAATTATCCAATCTCAGCATCGGCTGTTCGCGCCCTCTTGAATAAGAACAAACTGTCAGTCGCAAGAAATATGGTGCCCGAAAGCACCATGCCTTACTTATATAACTGGCTAAAAGCAAATCACCCTGACTTGCCGGAACAACATCTGGCAGGGAATCTTATGAGTATTAGCGTAGGACTCTAACATGAAAATTATACAGGCAGCTCTGGCGGGCACGCTGGAATCGAGCGACCTCATGGTTAAAGTTAGCCCTTCTGACAGCGGGCTGGATATTGTTATTAATAGCGAAGTGATGAAGCAATTTGGCGAACAAATCACTCAGGTCGTTAAAGAAACGCTGGCTGCATTCAATGTCACCCATGGGCAAATCATTGTTGATGATAAAGGCGCACTGGATTGTGTTATTCGCTCCCGGATGCAAGTCGCCATCATGCGAGGAACCTGTAGCGATGAAATTAACTGGGAGAAATTACAATGAAAAAATTACGCCGCAGTATGCTTTTCTTACCGGGCTCAAGCGCTTCCATGTTATCGACCGCGTTTATTTATAAACCGGATTCAATCATGTTTGACCTTGAAGATGCGGTTTCGTTAAGGGAGAAAGACAGCGCTCGTATATTGGTTTTTAACGCCCTCCAGCATCCCATGTATAAAGATATTGAAACGGTGGTACGCATTAACCCGCTAAACACCCCATTCGGTTTAAAAGATCTTGAGGCGGCGGTCCGCGCCGGGGTCGATGTTATTCGCTTGCCGAAAACAGATACGCCAGAAGATATTCATGAGCTTGAACGTGAAATTGTGCGCATTGAAGAAAGCTGTGGCCGTGAGGTTGGCTCCACACAGGTGATGGCGGCTATTGAATCTGCAATTGGCGTTATCAATGCTGTTGCCATTGCCCGCTCCTCAGACCGACTGATGGGCATTGCGTTAGCCGCATTTGACTATGTGATGGATATGCAGACAGAACGCGGAGACGGTACTGAACTGTTTTATGCGCGTTGTGCGGTTCTCCATGCGGCGCGTGCTGCGGGTATCGATGCGTTTGACGTTGTTTATGGCGATGTGAACGACGAAGAAGGCTTCTTAAAAGAAGTGGATTTAATTCGCCGCATGGGCTTCAACGGTAAATCTTTAATTAATCCACGGCAGATTGAGTTGCTGCATAACGCTTATGCGCCAACCCAGGAAGAGGTTGATTATGCAGAACGCGTCATTGCTGCCGCCGAAGAAGGTGAACGTAGCGGGCTGGGTGTAATTTCTCTGAATGGCAAAATGATCGATGCGCCAATTATCAATCACGCCAGGGTCGTTCTTGAGAGAAGAAAAGCATCAGGCATTCGCCACTAATCGACGGGATAATAAAGATGAGCAAATTAATTGAAGCTTTACAAGAACAGGTCGGGCAATCAAAAAAATATGTGGCGTTTACCCATGCCAACGCGACCACACCTTATCTGGCAGATGTCGGGCAAAAGCACCAGCGTAAACTTTGTGACAGTCTGGATGAAATGATAGACCGCTGCGAATTACGTGATGGGATGACGATTTCATTTCATCATGCCTTTCGTGAAGGCGATAAAGTTATCAATCTTGTCGTCGATAAACTCGCTGCATTGGGTCTGAAAAATATTACCCTGGCATCCAGCTCATTAATGACCTGCAACGCCCCACTAATTCAGCATATTCGTAACGGTGTTATTTCTAAAATTTACACCTCCGGCATGCGCGGGGAATTAGCCGATGCGATTTCGCATGGTCTGATGGCGCAACCGGTAGAAATTCACTCGCACGGCGGTCGCGTTAATCTCATCCAGAAAGGTGAAATTAATATCGATGTCGCCTTCCTCGCTGTCTCATGTGCTGATGAATATGGCAATGCGAGTGGGAGCGGCGGTAAATCACGCTGTGGCTCGCTCGGCTATGCGATGGTCGATGCGCAGTACGCTAAACGCGTGGTACTGCTGACCGAATCCATCGAGCCCTTCCCTTATATGCCCGCAAGTATTGTTCAGGACCAGGTCGATTACATCGTAAAAATTGACAGCGTTGGCGACCCGGCAAAAATCAGCGTCGGTGCGGCTCGCGTAACCAGTAATCCTCGTGAGTTGATGATTGCGCGCTCGGCGGCGGATGTGGTCGAGCACTCCGGTTATTTCGAACAGGGTTTCTCCATTCAGACCGGTTCTGGCGCGGCATCAACGGCCTGTACGCGCTTTTTAGAATCGCGCATGAAAAATAAAAACATCACGGCGAGTTTTGCCTTAGGCGGTATCACCGGCAGCATTGTGGATCTTCATGAAAAGGGGCTGATTGCCAAATTGCTGGATACCCAGAGTTTTGACGGTGCCGCCGCCGCTTCTTTAGCCAGAAACCCAAACCATGTTGAGATTTCCACCAACGTTTACGCGAATCCGTCATCCAAAGCGGCATGCTGCGACCAGGTCGACATCGTGATTTTGAGCGCCCTTGAAATTGATACTGATTTCAACGTTAACGTGCTGACGGGCTCTGATGGCGTGATGCGCGGTGCCTCCGGCGGTCACTGTGATGTGGCTGCCGCCGCAAACCTGACGGTGGTGGTTGCTCCGCTTATCCGTAGCCGAATTCCAACGGTGGTGAAGCAGGTAACCACCTGCGTGACGCCGGGCGAAAGCATTGACGTTTTGGTTACCGATCATGGTATTGCCGTAAATCCTTCACGTCCTGAAATTCATCAGCGGTTAGTGGCTGCAGGCTTGCCTGTGCTGAGTATTGAGGCGTTGCACCAGCGCGCTCTGGAAATCTGCGGTCACCCAAAAGCCATCGAGTTTACCGACAAAATCGTGGGCATTGTTCGTTACCGTGATGGAAGCGTCATTGATGTCGTCCGGCAGGTAAAAGAGTAATGAACGCGATGGCAGACGCAGCGTGTTTACCTGTCTCATTAGCGCAGCTATTAGCCTCCAGAGACGCCCGCGCAGAGCAACAGCAGCGCTGGTTAACGCAGTGGGGACAGACGCTCATTTCGACGACCCTGGTCTGGCCGGGCGAGGTCAAAGACACGCCGGTCTCCAGGGCTGTAATGGAGGTGGCGAATGCGGCTCTTTCGGGGCTTATTCTCGCTAATGGCTGGGAGATCGTCCGGCACGACGCTCGCCTGCTTATCACCGGACCGGAGTCATTCTGGTCCGTTAATGCACCCGCATCGCAGGTCAAAAAGGCCACCATCCTTCTTGAGGAGAGCCATCCTCTGGGCAGGTTGTGGGATATCGATGTGTTTTGCCCGGAGAACGGCTTATTGAGCCGTAAATCCGTAGGTGAAAACAAAAGACGTTGCTTCATCTGTGATGAACCCGCACATGTCTGTTCACGCATGCGGCGCCATTCGCTTCATTCCCTGCAAACTGTCATGGAGGCCAGGATCAATGACTATTTCCGCCATCAGAAGTGAACCGCTGGTTGAGGGGCTTAACGTTGCTGAGCTCGCCGCAGAGGCGATGTACCGCGAAGTGATTTTGACCCCCAAACCGGGTCTGGTAGACCGCCATAACAATGGTTCGCATACGGATATGAATATGAAGCTCTTTATGTCCAGTATCGCGGCCATTGCCCCGTGGTTTGCGTTGTTTGTCTCCAAAGGGACGCAGACAGCCAGACAGGAGCCCGCTCAGACACTTCGGGCTATCCGCCCTATCGGGCTTGCCTGTGAGCAGGCTATGTTTCGCGCGACGGGGGGCATCAACACCCATAAAGGGGGGATCTTTTCGCTTGGTCTGCTTTGTTCTGCCGCCGGGCGTCTGCAAGGCAAAGGCGAAGCGATCGATCGCAGCGCGATCTGCCGTGAAATGAGTCTGATCTGCGCCGGTATGGTGAGCCGTGAGTTGAAACAACATGGCGATGCGAAGACCAAAGGTGAGCAACTGTTTCGGGATCATGGCTTCACGGGCGCCCGTGGTGAAGCGGAAAGCGGATTTGTGACGGTCAGGCGCTACGGCTTACCCGTATGGGAAAAAGCCATAACGTCGGGTTATTCACCGGAGGAGTCTTTGCTGCGGGTTTTGCTTTCCTTAATTGCCCATAATCCTGACACCAATATTCTCTCGCGAGGCGGCCTTAATGGATTGCGCTACGCCAGGCGGTATGCGGCCCGACTTCTGCGTATTAAACATCTTACCGGCAACAGGTTCAGGCAGGCTCTTTTTAATATGGACAAGGCGTTCATCGCCAGAAATTTAAGTCCGGGAGGAAGCGCCGATCTGCTGGCCGTAACCTGGCTCCTTTCCCGTTTTCCAGCCTGAGGGCGAAAACGAAAGATTGACGGAATTTACCATGACAATATCGCGCCTGTTAGCACTGGATGATGCTTTTACCACTATTCTGGTTCCGGGATTGAGGGATAGCGACGAGTACCACTGGCAAACCTGTTGGGCACGCCAGTTACCTCGCTGGAAAAGAATAAGCCAACGAAACTGGATCCAGCCGGATATTGAAAACTGGTGCGCCGCGATCCGCAGGGAATTAACCACGTGCAAGTTACCCGTTATTTTAATTGGGCATAGCTTTGGTGCCCTTGCGTCCTGGTATCAGGTTCAGCGTCAGGCGTCAAATATTGCCGGAATTGTCATGGTCGCACCGGCGGAACCTTCCTGGTTTGAACTTGAAGAGATCGTCACCGCGTCAAAGCTGAACGTTCCCGGCCTTGTCTTTGCCAGTCGTAATGACCCGCTGATGTCCTTCAACCGCGCGCTATTCTGGTCCGACTGCTGGGGATGTGAGCTTATCGACATGGGTGACGCTGGTCATATTAATTCGGAATCAGGTTTTGGTGAGTGGAAATATGGCCTTGAAAGAATATCTGAATTTGGAGAAGGGCTATTAAAAATAGCAACATGATTATTTGATGTAAAAACACCATAGCACATTTTTTAATTTCCTTATAATAAGGTCAGGATATTTTATGTTTGAAGAATATAAGAAGCATGTCGCTGAGCGCGCAAAAAATGGAATACCCGCTAAACCCTTAACCGCGCAACAAGTCAGAGAATTAATTGCCCTCCTCGAAAATAAACGGTGCGAGGATCGAGAGGCGTTAATTAGCCTGTTAATTAACCAGGTTTCTCCCGGCGTTGATGCTGCTGCAAAAGTGAAAGCAGAATTCCTTGATAAAATTATCAAAGCAAAAACAAGTGAATTCGGTATCACGCCACAGGATGCTATTACTATTCTTGGAACAATGCAGGGGGGCTACAACATTCAGCCGCTCATTGATTCGCTGGACGATAGTGAACTGGCTCAGTTAGCGGCGAATAAACTCAGCCATACCATTCTTATCTTTGAAAAATTTAACGATATTGAGCAAAAAGCCCGTAACGGGAATGTGCATGCTAAAGCGGTTATTACATCATGGGCGAATGCCGAGTGGTTTAGCGAACGCACGAAGCTTGAGGAAAAAGTAACGCTGACAGTCTTTAAAGTGCCCGGCGAAACCAATACCGATGACCTTTCGCCAGCCCCTGAGGCGTGGTCACGTCCGGACATTCCCCTGCATGCGCTCTCCATGCTGAGTTCCGCCCGTGAAGGTGTGAACCCGGACCAACCGGGACAATACGGGCCAATCGCCCAGATCCGGGAACTAAAAGCCCGCCAGTATCCTCTTGCTTACGTTGGTGATGTGGTAGGAACCGGCTCTTCACGAAAATCCGCAACAAACTCCATCCTCTGGCATATCGGGACGGATATTCCCTTTGTCCCCAATAAACGCAGCGGGGGCGTTGTCTTAGGCGGAAAAATTGCGCCGATCTTTTTCAATACCCTGGAGGACTCCGGCGCATTACCCATTGAAGTGGATGTCTCCGGTTTATCGACAGGAATGTTGATTGACCTTTATCCGTACAAAGGGGAGATTCGCCATCATCACGATCAGACGCTTATTGCCTCATTCAGCCTGAAAACAGACGTCTTGCTGGATGAAGTCCAGGCAGGTGGTCGCATCCCGTTGATCATTGGCCGCAGCTTAACGGCAAGAGCCAGAGCCTCTTTAGGCCTGCCGGCAGCGTCCATTTTCAGGAAAGCCAAAGCGCCTGCGCCATCCTCAGCCGGGTTTACGCTGGCGCAGAAGATGGTGGGCAGAGCGTGCGGCGTGGAAGGTATTCGTCCTGGGCAATATTGTGAACCTAAAATCACCACCGTGGGATCGCAGGATACCACCGGCGGGATGACACGTGATGAACTGACGGACCTTGCATGCTTAGGGTTTTCTGCCGATCTGGTGATGCAGTCTTTTTGCCATACGTCAGCCTATCCCAAACCTGTCGATGTTAATTTGCATGAGACGCTGCCGCAGTTCATTACCAGCAGAAAAGGCGTTGCGCTGAAACCCGGCGATGGGATTATCCACTCATGGCTGAACCGTATGCTGATCCCGGACACCGTCGGTACGGGTGCGGATTCACATACGCGCTTTCCCTTAGGGATCTCGTTTCCGGGCGGTTCCGGGCTGGTTGCTTTTGCCGCCGCCACCGGAATTATGCCGCTTGATATGCCGGAATCTGTGCTGGTCCGCTTTAAAGGGGAAATGCAAAAAGGGATCACCCTGCGCGATTTGGTTCACGCGATCCCTTACTACGCCATTAAACAAGGGTTGCTGACCACCGAGAAGAAAAACAAACGCAATATATTTTCCGGCCGCATTCTGGAAATCGAAGGCTTACACATGTTGAAGGCTGAGCAGGCCTTTGAACTGGCGGATGCCTCCGCAGAGCGCTCAGCGGCTGCCTGTGTGCTACGCCTCGAAGAAGAGAACGTTGCCGAATATTTGCGTTCCAATGCCACATTGCTGCGCTGGATGATTAGCCAGGGTTATCAGCACGCGCCGACCCTTGAAAAGCGTATTGAAGAGATCGAGGCATGGCTGGCTAATCCGTCATTACTCAGCGCTGATGACAATGCCGAGTATGCCGCAATTATTGACATCGACCTGACTGAAATCACGGAGCCGATCGTTTGTGCGCCCAATGACCCGGATGACGCCCGTTTACTGTCTGAGGTGGCGCGCACACCGGTACAAGAAGTGTTTATTGGCTCCTGCATGACAAACATTGGTCACTTCCGGGCCGCCGGGAAGCTGCTGGCGGATGCAAAAGAGATCCCTGCCCGCCTGTGGATTGCCCCGCCAACCAAAATGGATGCCCAACAGCTCTCAAGCGAGGGTTATTTTAGTAAGTTCATCCGTTCCGGCGCACGCATCGAACCGGCGGGCTGTTCTCTCTGCATGGGTAACCAGGCCAGGGTCAAGGAAGGGAGCAGCGTTGTTTCAACATCCACCCGCAACTTCCCGCACCGCCTTGGTACCGATGCAAACGTCTTCCTGGCGTCGGCTGAGCTCAGTGCCATCGCGGCCATGCTTGGAAAAATGCCGACGGTTGAGCAGTATCACTGGCATATGGACAAAATCAATGACACCCGTGAAGAGACCTATCGTTACTTAAATTTCCATACGCTGGCGGAGTATCAAGTACCGGACAAGCAACGAATTGATGTGGTAACAATGTAATCGTCTCAAAAACATGCCCAATAATATTCCCGGGCATGTTTTTCGCCTTCTCATTACCTGTTTATTTTTTTGAATCGGCAGAGGTCTCATTTTTAAATGGGACCTCTGATATTGTCAAAGGAATGGATTAATTAAAATGAACACAAAATTATTAAAATTATTATTCCTTGTTTTCATTATCAGCCTTTCATTAATAACATCGCCGCTTGACGGCCTTTCAAAAGAGGCATGGGTACTGGCCAGTATTTATCTTGCGGCTATCATTGGTCTGGTGAGCAAACCCTATCCTGAAAATTCGTTATTTATTTGCATCCGGTGGCGCGTATGTTGCAGCGATGGTCCCTGTATTTGCAACGCCAGGTCTGGTCACAGGTGCCGATCCGGTCATCTTTTCCTTAGCGATTTTATTTTCCAATTCATACGGTGGCTGCATTACCCATTATGGCGGCGCGGCAGGGCCCATTATTTTTGCGGCTGGCTATAACGATATAAAATCCTGGTGGATAACGGGTACGATTGTCGCATTATTAACGTTTGTTATTCATATTGTCGTCGGGTTCCCGTGGTGGGTGAATCGCCACGGGTTTAACAGACACCTCAGAGTCATTTAAGATGGCTTAAAGA
>OKPX01000043.1_pt1 | contig 89591 bp, 78 predicted proteins | sample 1613911 | NCBI WGS metagenome assembly OKPX01 (sample SAMN04436892, study PRJEB24849) | human gut metagenome | biome: human gut; feature: NICU; material: stool | host: Homo sapiens | place: USA: Saint Louis, MO | collected 2012-02-03 | reverse complement strand
GAATACCTGCCTGTCACGCAGGGGGTCGCGGGTTCGAGTCCCGTCCGTTCCGCCACCCTAATTAGGGGCGTAGTTCAATTGGTAGAGCACCGGTCTCCAAAACCGGGTGTTGGGAGTTCGAGTCTCTCCGCCCCTGCCAGAAATCATCCTTAGCGAAAGCTAAGGATTTTTTTTATCTGAAATAACCTCTCCGAAGTAAATCCTTCTACCGGCATCCTTGCCAGCCATTCAGATTAATACACTTCATCCAGCACGTTAATTTTCAATAGATCGCGAATCAACGCATTTTTATCGCTATTTTGCAGCCATATGGCATAAAGCGGCCGTGAAAGTGTTGTGCTATCGACAACGGTATGCAGGCCGCCCTTTTTACGCGCCCAACTGACGGGTAGCCAGGTGCAACCATTAAGCGTCGCAATCTGTTGCTGTGCCAGTTCAGCAGAACTGGTTGTCAGAATGGGAACTTCGTCAGCACCGATCAAACCTGCCTCATGCTGTTGAAAATCTGGCCCCCATTCCAGTCGCAGATAGTTAAGATCTCCCTTTAGTTTGGAAGGGGCACTGGTATAAAGCGCTAAAGTGAAATACCCGAGCAACTGACTGCTAAATTCGTCCATTTTGGGCGCTTCAGTAGTAATAAGAAGATCAAGCTGGCGTTCATGCAGCTGTTTTACCAGAGACTGCCGTTGGGCAATTCGCGCTTCGAACTGTAAGCCTGTATGGGCATCCTGATTTTTATACAAGCGTCCCAGCCACTGATTAAGCATACATTCCCACAACGAGGCGCTGGCACCGATAGAAAACTCGTTATGTCGTGAGGTATGCGCCACCTCCTTACGGGCGGCCTGCCAGGTGCTCATGAGCGTTTCTGCATAAGGCAGTAGTTTTTCACCAGCAGCGGTTAAACGGATATTGTTTCTGTGGCGGGTGAAAAGATTCACACCCAGTTGATTTTCCAGTTGTCTGATTCGAAAGCTCACTGCTGACTGGGTCAGATAGAGCGATTCAGCCGCTCGACCAAAGTGACGCGTTCGGCTAACTTCCAGGAAAGTTTTTAACAATTCCGTATCCACAGTGCTCTCCGCAAAATTATTTGTCGTTATGATTTAAATGTTTTGTTTTACACTCTGTCAAGCGTAACTAATACTCCGCGCCATAACTAGCTCGGTCAAAGAATTAGGAGCGTGCAGGATGGCGGAAAGCTTTACGACGACTAATCGATATTTCGACAATAAACATTATCCACGTGGATTCTCTCGTCATGGTGACTTCACCATCAAAGAGGCACAACTGCTTGAGCGTCATGGTTATGCCTTCAATGAGTTGGATCTTGGCAAACGCGAGCCGGTTACCGAGGAAGAGAAACTCTTCGTAGCAGTATGCCGTGGCGAACGTGAGCCAGTGACAGAAGCAGAACGCGTGTGGTCCAAGTATATGACGCGTATCAAGCGTCCAAAACGTTTTCACACCCTTTCCGGCGGCAAACCGCAGGTTGAAGGTGCTGAAGACTACACCGATTCTGACGATTAATAAAAAGGGCGAAATGCCCTTTTTTTTATGTCAGTAGTTTTTGCAGATGGATGAGCAAACGGTCAATCGCACGATAGCTAACTGCCTCCTGCAAATGCTGACGTGTGATAATGTCAGACTGATCAATATCAGCAATTGTTCGTGCAACTTTCAATAACCGCTGCCAGGCACGAATCGATAACCCCAGATGGATCAGCGTTTCTTCCAGCCACTGCGCATCTTCGCTCTCAAGCTTGCAGAATTGGCGTATTTCCGGACTATCCAGCCAGGCGTTCAACTTATTCTGCCGCTTAAATTGGCGCTCTCTGGCGGCCATTACACGTTGTTTAACGGTGGTGCTGCTTTCTCCCGGCACTACCGTTTTACTCAAAATGCCGGGGGGCGGTAATGGGATCTCCAGTGAGAGATCGAAGCGGTCGAGAAAGGGCCCCGAGAGCCGGTTGAGATAACGTAATGTCTGTTCTGGTGTGCAGCGGTTATGGTTTCCCTGATAATGTCCGGTAGGGCTGGGATTCATCGCCGCGACAAGCTGGAAACGGGCTGGATAGGTTATTTTTGCTCGTGTGCGTGAAAGATGGATCTGCCCGGATTCAATCGGCTCTCGCAAGGCATCCAGTGTACGCCGTTCAAATTCAGGTAGCTCATCAAGAAAAAGCACGCCGTTATGCGCCAGCGAAATTTCACCTGGCCCTGGAATTGCACCACCGCCCACCATCGCAGTTAACGACGCACTGTGATGAGGTGAGCGGAACGGGCGCTGCCGCCATTGTTTTTGTACTGATTCAGCATTTACCAGACTTAATATCGCAGCGCTCTCCAGTGCCTCTTCATTGCTTAAATCTGGCAACAGGCCATTAATACGGCTGGCGAGCATTGTTTTACCTGTTCCCGGCGGCCCAATCAGTAAAAGGTTGTGCCCGCCAGCGGCGGTAATTTCCAGCCCTCGCTTTCCTTGCTCCTGACCGACAACATCACTGAGATCATGTTGTAGCGCCCGGGATACTGCATCAGTTGGTTTCGGGCGTTCGAGAGCGTGCTTACCCTCCAGAAACGCACAGACAGCCTGCAGATGATCGGCTATCAGGCATCCTTCACCGTTAATTAGCCCCACTTCATCCTCGTTATCTTTCGCGACGATAATTTTTCTGCCCGACTTAATGGCTTCAGTTGCACTGGAGATTGCGCCGGGAACGCCACGCAGAGCGCCTGTAAGCGCCAGTTCTCCGACTAATTCATATTCATCTAACTTATTGGCTGTAAGCTGTTCTGAGGCCGCCAGCAACGCAATAGCGATAGGCAAATCATATCGTCCCCCTTCTTTTGGCAGATCGGCTGGAGCAAGGTTGATGGTGATTTTTTTCGCCGGATATTCATATCCGCTATTGATAATGGCGCTGCGCACGCGATCGCGAGCTTCTTTTACCGTTGTTTCTGGTAAGCCCACCATCGTTAAGCCGGGTAGACCTTTACTGATATGTACCTCAACAGTGATTGGGGGCGCATTTACTCCCAGGGCTGCGCGGGTATGAACAATTGACAGTGACATAAGCCCTCCTTGAGTCACCATTATGTGCATAAGATATCGCTGCTGTAGCCCGCTAATTCGTGAATTTTAGTGGCTGATTCCTGTTTATTTGTGCAAGTGAAGTTGAGTTGTTCTGGCGGTGGAATGATGCTCGCAAAAATGCAGCGGGCAAAGGATGAACTACGAGGAAGGGAACAACATTCATACTGAAATTGAATTTTTTTCACTCACTATTTTCTTTTTAAAAAACAACAATTTCTCTTGAAATTATTAAAGACATCATAAAAATCGGCCAAAAAATATCTTGTGCTATTCGCAAAATCTATGGTAACTCTTTAGGCATTCCTTCGAACAAGATGCAAGAAAAGACAAAATGACAGCCCTTCTACGAGTGATTAGCCTGGTCGTGATTAGCGTGGTGGTGATTATTATCCCACCGTGCGGGGCTGCACTTGGACGAGGAAAGGCTTAGAGATCAAGCCTTAACGAACTAAGACCCCCGCACCGAAAGGTCCGGGGGTTTTTTTTGACCTTAAAAACATAACTGAGGAGCAGACAATGAATAACAGCACAAAATTCTGTTTCTCAAGATTCAGGACGGGGAACTAACTATGAATGGCGCACAGTGGGTGGTACATGCGTTGCGGGCACAGGGTGTGAACACCGTTTTCGGTTATCCGGGTGGCGCAATTATGCCGGTTTACGATGCATTGTATGACGGTGGCGTGGAACACTTGCTGTGCCGACACGAGCAAGGTGCAGCAATGGCGGCTATCGGTTATGCCCGTGCTACCGGCAAAACTGGCGTATGTATCGCCACGTCTGGTCCAGGTGCAACCAACCTGATAACCGGGCTTGCGGACGCGCTGTTAGATTCCATCCCCGTTGTTGCTATCACCGGTCAGGTATCCGCACCGTTTATCGGCACTGACGCATTTCAGGAAGTGGATGTACTGGGATTGTCATTAGCCTGTACCAAGCACAGCTTTCTGGTGCAGTCGCTGGAAGAGTTGCCGCGCATCATGGCTGAAGCATTCGACGTTGCCGGCTCAGGTCGTCCTGGTCCGGTTCTGGTCGATATCCCAAAAGATATCCAGTTAGCCAGCGGCGATCTGGAACCATGGTTCACCACCGTTGAAAACGAAGTGAATTTCCCACATGCCGAAGTCGAGCAAGCGCGCCAGATGCTGGCAAAGGCGCAAAAACCGATGCTGTACGTTGGCGGTGGCGTGGGCATGGCGCAGGCAGTTCCCGCTCTGCGTGAATTTCTCGCTGCTACAAAAATGCCTGTCACCTGCACGCTGAAAGGGCTGGGCGCAGTTGAAGCAGATTATCCGTACTATCTGGGCATGCTGGGAATGCACGGCACCAAAGCGGCGAACTTCGCGGTTCAGGAGTGCGACTTGCTGATCGCCGTGGGTGCACGTTTTGATGACCGGGTGACCGGCAAACTGAACACCTTCGCACCACTCGCCAGTGTTATCCATATGGATATCGACCCGGCAGAAATGAACAAGCTGCGTCAGGCACATGTGGCATTACAGGGTGATTTAAATGCTCTGTTACCAGCATTACAGCAGCCGTTAAATATCAATGACTGGCAGCAATACTGCGCGCAGCTGCGTGATGAACATACCTGGCGTTACGACCATCCCGGTGACGCTATCTACGCGCCGTTGTTGTTAAAACAACTGTCGGATCGTAAACCTGCGGATTGCGTCGTGACCACAGATGTGGGGCAGCACCAGATGTGGGCTGCCCAGCACATCGCCCACACTCGCCCGGAAAATTTCATCACCTCCAGCGGCTTAGGCACCATGGGTTTTGGTTTACCTGCGGCGGTTGGCGCACAAGTCGCGCGACCGAACGATACCGTCGTCTGTATCTCCGGTGACGGCTCTTTCATGATGAATGTGCAAGAGCTGGGCACCGTAAAACGCAAGCAGTTACCGTTGAAAATCGTCTTACTCGATAACCAACGGTTAGGGATGGTTCGACAATGGCAGCAACTGTTTTTCCAGGAACGATACAGCGAAACCACCCTTACCGATAACCCCGATTTCCTCATGTTAGCCAGCGCCTTCGGCATCCCTGGCCAACACATCACCCGTAAAGACCAGGTTGAAGCGGCACTCGACACCATGCTGAACAGTGATGGGCCATACCTGCTTCATGTCTCAATCGACGAACTTGAGAACGTCTGGCCGCTGGTGCCGCCTGGTGCCAGTAATTCAGAAATGTTGGAGAAATTATCATGATGCAACATCAGGTCAATGTATCGGCTCGCTTCAATCCGGAAACCTTAGAACGTGTTTTACGCGTGGTGCGTCATCGTGGTTTCCACGTCTGCTCAATGAATATGGCCGCCGCCAGCGATGCACAAAATATAAATATCGAATTGACCGTTGCCAGCCCACGGTCGGTCGACTTACTGTTTAGTCAGTTAAATAAACTGGTGGACGTCGCACACGTTGCCATCTGCCAGAGCACAACCACATCACAACAAATCCGCGCCTGAGCGCAAAAGGAATATAAAAATGACCACGAAGAAAGCTGATTACATTTGGTTCAATGGGGAGATGGTTCGCTGGGAAGACGCGAAGGTGCATGTGATGTCGCACGCGCTGCACTATGGCACCTCGGTTTTTGAAGGCATCCGTTGCTACGACTCGCACAAAGGACCGGTTGTATTCCGCCATCGTGAGCATATGCAGCGTCTGCATGACTCCGCCAAAATCTATCGCTTCCCGGTTTCGCAGAGCATTGATGAGCTGATGGAAGCTTGTCGTGACGTGATCCGCAAAAACAATCTCACCAGCGCCTATATCCGTCCGCTGATCTTCGTTGGTGATGTTGGCATGGGCGTAAACCCGCCAGCGGGATACTCAACCGACGTGATTATCGCCGCTTTCCCGTGGGGAGCGTATCTAGGCGCAGAAGCGCTGGAGCAGGGGATCGATGCGATGGTTTCTTCCTGGAACCGCGCAGCGCCAAACACCATCCCAACCGCGGCGAAAGCCGGTGGTAACTACCTCTCTTCCCTGCTGGTGGGTAGCGAAGCACGCCGCCACGGTTATCAGGAAGGTATCGCGTTGGATGTGAATGGTTATATCTCTGAAGGCGCAGGCGAAAACCTGTTTGAAGTGAAAGACGGTGTGCTGTTCACCCCACCGTTCACCTCCTCCGCGCTGCCGGGTATTACCCGTGATGCCATCATCAAACTGGCGAAAGAGCTGGGAATTGAAGTGCGTGAGCAGGTGCTGTCGCGCGAATCACTGTACCTGGCGGATGAAGTGTTTATGTCCGGTACTGCGGCAGAAATCACGCCAGTGCGAAGTGTAGACGGTATTCAGGTTGGTGAAGGCCGTTGTGGCCCGGTTACCAAACGCATTCAGCAAGCCTTCTTCGGCCTCTTCACTGGCGAAACCGAAGATAAATGGGGCTGGTTAGATCAAGTTAATCAATAAATACAAAAAATGGGACGGCACGCACCGTCCCATTTACGAGACAGACACTGGGAGTAAATAAAGTATGCCTAAGTACCGTTCCGCCACCACCACTCATGGTCGTAATATGGCGGGTGCTCGTGCGCTGTGGCGCGCCACCGGAATGACCGACGCCGATTTCGGTAAGCCGATTATCGCGGTTGTGAACTCGTTCACCCAATTTGTACCGGGTCACGTCCATCTGCGCGATCTCGGTAAACTGGTCGCCGAACAAATTGAAGCGGCTGGCGGCGTTGCCAAAGAGTTCAACACCATTGCGGTGGATGATGGGATTGCCATGGGCCACGGGGGGATGCTTTATTCGCTGCCATCTCGCGAACTGATCGCTGATTCCGTTGAGTATATGGTCAACGCTCACTGCGCCGACGCCATGGTCTGCATCTCTAACTGCGACAAAATCACCCCGGGGATGCTGATGGCTTCCCTGCGCCTGAATATTCCGGTGATCTTTGTTTCCGGCGGCCCGATGGAGGCCGGGAAAACCAAACTGTCCGATCAGATCATCAAGCTCGATCTGGTTGATGCGATGATCCAGGGCGCAGACCCGAAAGTTTCTGACTCCCAGAGCGATCAGGTTGAACGTTCCGCGTGTCCGACCTGCGGCTCCTGCTCCGGGATGTTTACCGCTAACTCAATGAACTGCCTGACCGAAGCGCTGGGCCTGTCGCAGCCGGGCAACGGCTCGCTGCTGGCAACTCACGCCGATCGTAAGCAGCTGTTCCTCAATGCCGGTAAACGCATTGTTGAATTGACCAAACGTTACTACGAGCAAAATGACGAAAGTGCACTGCCGCGCAATATTGCTAGCAAAGCGGCGTTTGAAAACGCCATGACGTTGGATATCGCAATGGGCGGCTCTACCAACACCGTACTTCACCTGCTGGCGGCGGCGCAGGAAGCGGAAATCGACTTCACCATGAGTGATATCGACAAACTTTCGCGTAAAGTCCCGCAGTTATGTAAAGTTGCGCCGAGCACCCAGAAATACCATATGGAAGATGTTCACCGTGCTGGTGGTGTTATCGGTATTCTCGGCGAACTGGATCGCGCGGGGTTACTGAACCGTGATGTGAAAAACGTACTTGGCCTGACGTTGCCGCAAACGCTGGAACAATACGACGTTATGCTGACCCAGGATGACGCGGTAAAAAATATGTTCCGCGCAGGCCCGGCAGGCATTCGTACCACACAGGCATTCTCGCAGGATTGCCGTTGGGATTCTCTCGATGACGATCGCGCAAACGGCTGTATCCGCTCGCTGGAACACGCCTACAGCAAAGACGGTGGCCTTGCGGTGCTCTACGGTAATTTCGCAGAAAACGGCTGCATCGTTAAAACCGCGGGCGTCGATGACAGCATCCTCAAATTCACCGGTCCGGCGAAAGTGTACGAAAGCCAGGATGACGCGGTAGAAGCGATTCTCGGCGGCAAAGTTGTCGCTGGCGATGTGGTGGTGATCCGGTACGAAGGTCCGAAAGGCGGTCCGGGGATGCAGGAAATGCTCTACCCAACCAGCTTCCTGAAATCAATGGGTCTCGGTAAAGTCTGCGCGCTGATCACCGACGGACGCTTCTCCGGCGGCACCTCTGGTCTTTCCATCGGCCACGTCTCGCCGGAAGCGGCAAGCGGCGGCAGCATTGGTCTGATTGAAGACGGCGATCTTATCGCTATCGACATTCCGAATCGTGGCATTCAGTTACAGGTAAGCGATGCCGAACTGGCGGCGCGTCGTGAAGCGCAGGAAGCTCGTGGCGACAAAGCCTGGACGCCGAAAAATCGCGAACGTCAGGTCTCCTTTGCATTGCGCGCCTACGCCAGCCTGGCAACCAGCGCCGACAAAGGTGCGGTGCGCGATAAATCGAAACTGGGGGGTTAATAATGGCTGACTCGCAACCCCTGTCCGGTACCCCGGAAGGTGCCGAATATTTAAGAGCGGTACTGCGCGCGCCGGTCTACGAAGCGGCGCAGGTCACGCCGCTACAGAAAATGGAAAAACTGTCGTCGCGTCTCGATAACGTGATTCTGGTGAAGCGCGAAGATCGCCAGCCAGTTCATAGCTTTAAGTTGCGCGGCGCATACGCCATGATGGCGGGCCTGACGGAAGAACAAAAAGCGCACGGCGTGATTACCGCTTCTGCAGGTAACCACGCGCAGGGTGTCGCGTTTTCTTCCGCACGGTTAGGCGTGAAGGCGCTGATCGTCATGCCAACCGCCACCGCCGATATCAAAGTTGATGCGGTGCGCGGCTTTGGCGGCGAAGTGCTGCTTCACGGCGCAAATTTCGATGAAGCGAAAGCGAAAGCGATCGAACTGTCACAGCAGCAGGGTTTCACCTGGGTACCGCCGTTCGACCATCCGATGGTGATCGCCGGGCAAGGCACGCTGGCGCTGGAACTGCTCCAGCAGGACGCCCATCTCGACCGCGTATTTGTACCGGTCGGCGGCGGCGGTCTGGCGGCGGGCGTCGCGGTACTGATCAAACAATTGATGCCGCAAATCAAAGTGATCGCCGTGGAAGCGGAAGATTCCGCCTGCCTGAAAGCGGCACTTGATGCAGGTCATCCCGTTGATCTGCCCCGCGTGGGGCTGTTTGCTGAAGGCGTAGCGGTAAAACGCATCGGCGATGAAACCTTCCGTTTATGCCAGGAGTATCTTGACGACATCATCACCGTCGATAGCGATGCCATCTGTGCGGCGATGAAAGACCTGTTCGAAGATGTGCGCGCAGTGGCGGAACCCTCCGGCGCGCTGGCGCTGGCGGGGATGAAAAAATACATCGCTCAGAACAACATTCGCGGTGAACGGCTGGCGCATATTCTTTCCGGTGCTAACGTGAACTTTCACGGTCTGCGCTACGTCTCGGAACGCTGCGAACTGGGCGAACAGCGTGAAGCGTTACTGGCGGTGACCATTCCGGAAGAAAAGGGCAGTTTCCTCAAATTCTGCCAGTTACTTGGTGGGCGCTCGGTCACCGAGTTCAACTACCGCTTTGCTGATGCCAAAAACGCCTGCATTTTTGTCGGCGTGCGCCTGAGCCGCGGTCTCGAAGAGCGCAAAGAAATTTTGCAGATGCTCAACGACGGCGGCTACAGCGTGGTTGATCTCTCCGACGACGAAATGGCGAAGCTACATGTGCGCTATATGGTTGGCGGGCGTCCATCGCATCCGTTGCAGGAACGCCTCTACAGCTTCGAATTCCCGGAATCACCGGGCGCGCTGCTGCGCTTCCTCAACACGCTGGGTACGCACTGGAACATCTCGCTGTTCCATTATCGCAGCCACGGTACCGACTACGGGCGCGTACTGGCGGCGTTCGAGCTTGGCGATCATGAACCGGATTTTGAAACCCGGCTGAATGAACTGGGCTACGATTGCCACGACGAAACCAATAACCCGGCGTTCAGGTTCTTTTTGGCGGGTTAGTGGTTCGGCAAAATCTTCCAGAATGCCTCAATCAGCGGCTCATGCAGCCGCTTTTTTTGTACGCACACGCCCAGCTCAAACGGCGTTTTTTCATCACTGCGCTCTAAAATCATCACGCGGTTACGCACCGGTTCTGGGCTGTTTTCCAGCACCACTTCCGGCAACAATGCCACGCCACAGCCGAGCGCCACCATCGATACCATCGCTTCATGCCCGCCAACCGTGGCGTAAATCATTGGGTTGCTGATTTTGTTGCGTCGGAACCACAACTCAATGCGGCGACGCACCGGTCCCTGATCGGCCATGATAAACGGCACCGTTGACCAGTCTGGTTTATCAACCGACACCTGATTACGCACCGGGCAGGGCAGCGCGGGCGCAATCAGCACCACCGCCAGATTCTCCAGCATGGAAAATGCCACCGCGCCGGGCAAGGTTTCCGGTTTTCCGGCAATCGCCAAATCTGCTTCGCCAGTGACCACCTTTTCCATTGCATCCGCCGCATCACCAGTGGTGAGTTTGATCTCCACCGATGGGTGTTCCGCGCGGAATCTGTCAAGTATCGGCGGCAGATGGCTGTAGGCAGCGGTCACCGAGCAGAAGATATGTAATTCACCAGAGAGCGACGGCCCTTGCTGGTCGATGGTGTGGCGCAATTGCTGATATTGCAACAGCGTTTGCTGGGCGAAAACGCGCAGTTCTTCGCCCGCTTCCGTCAGCGTTACCGTGCGGTTATCACGCACAAACAGCGGCTGACCGAGATCTTCTTCTAGGCGCTGTATTTGTCGCGAAAGCGTAGACGGGCTAACGTGCATTGCCCGCGCGCTACGGCCAAAATGGCGGCTTTCCGCCAGATGCAGGAAGGTTTTCAGATCGCGTAAATCCAATGGCGCAGCCCTCAATGTTGACGTTGCAAAAATTGCAATGTGACGTTGTGAATATATCAATTTCCGCAATAAATTTCCTGTCATATAGTGAATTCAATCTCGCAAACGCGAACCGAACAATAAGAAGCACAACATCACGAGGAATCACCATGGCTAACTACTTCAATACACTGAATCTGCGCCAGCAGCTGGCACAGCTGGGCAAATGTCGCTTTATGGGGCGCGATGAATTCGCCGATGGCGCGAGCTACCTTCAGGGTAAAAAAGTAGTCATCGTCGGCTGTGGCGCACAGGGGCTGAACCAGGGCCTGAACATGCGTGATTCAGGTCTCGATATCTCCTACGCTCTGCGCAAAGAAGCGATTGCCGAAAAGCGCGCATCCTGGCGTAAAGCGACCGAAAACGGTTTTAAAGTGGGTACTTACGAAGAACTGATCCCGCAGGCGGATCTGGTGGTTAACCTGACGCCGGACAAGCAGCACTCTGATGTAGTGCGCACCGTACAGCCACTGATGAAAGACGGCGCGGCGCTGGGTTACTCGCACGGTTTTAACATCGTCGAAGTAGGCGAGCAGATCCGTAAAGACATCACCGTAGTAATGGTTGCGCCGAAATGCCCAGGCACCGAAGTACGTGAAGAGTACAAACGTGGATTCGGCGTACCGACGCTGATTGCCGTTCACCCGGAAAACGATCCGAAAGGCGAAGGCATGGCGATCGCTAAAGCATGGGCGGCAGCAACCGGCGGTCACCGTGCAGGCGTGCTGGAATCGTCCTTCGTTGCGGAAGTGAAATCTGACCTGATGGGCGAGCAAACCATCCTGTGCGGTATGTTGCAGGCTGGCTCTCTGCTGTGCTTCGACAAACTGGTGGAAGAAGGCACCGATCCGGCATACGCAGAAAAACTGATTCAGTTCGGTTGGGAAACCATCACCGAAGCACTGAAACAGGGCGGCATCACGCTGATGATGGACCGTCTCTCTAACCCGGCGAAACTGCGTGCTTACGCGCTTTCTGAACAGCTGAAAGAGATCATGGCACCGTTGTTCCAGAAACATATGGACGACATCATCTCTGGCGAATTCTCCTCCGGCATGATGGCTGACTGGGCCAACGACGATAAGAAACTGCTGACCTGGCGTGAAGAGACCGGCAAAACTGCGTTCGAAACCGCGCCGCAGTATGAAGGCAAAATCGGCGAGCAGGAGTACTTCGATAAAGGCGTACTGATGATCGCGATGGTAAAAGCGGGCGTTGAGCTGGCGTTTGAAACCATGGTTGATTCCGGCATCATCGAAGAGTCTGCTTACTATGAATCACTGCACGAACTGCCGCTGATTGCCAACACCATCGCCCGTAAGCGTCTGTATGAAATGAACGTGGTTATTTCTGATACCGCTGAATACGGTAACTATCTGTTCTCTTACGCTTGTGTGCCGCTGCTGAAACCGTTTATGGCAGAGCTGCAACCGGGCGACCTGGGTAAAGCTATTCCGGAAGGCGCGGTAGATAACGCGCAGTTGCGTGATGTGAACGAAGCGATTCGCAGTCATGCGATTGAGCAGGTAGGTAAGAAACTGCGCGGCTATATGACAGATATGAAACGCATTGCTGTTGCGGGTTAAGTGCGATTCAGAGTTCAAGGCCTTCTCCCGGAGAAGGCCTTGCTATTAGTTACGGTAAAGCACCTTAATGATGTGATACCCGAACTGGGTATGCAGCGGGCCGGTTGGCTCCAGTACCGGACAAGAGAAAACCACTTTATCGAACGCCGGAACCATTTGACCCTGGCGGAATTCACCCAAATCACCGCCGCGTTTGCCTGACGGGCAAATGGAGTGTTTCTTCGCCAGCTTGCCGAAATCGGCACCGTTCTTAATCTGCTCGAGAAGTTCCAGAGCCAGTTTCTCTTCTTTTACAAGGATATGCAGTGCTGCTGCTGTTTTTGCCATGATCGTGCCTTGAATTAAACATTGTCAGTCAGGGAGGGGGGACATATATGGCAAAAGCCCGGAAAATCCGGGCTTCGCAGGTCCCTCAAGGGGAGAAAACTTAGGGCCTCTATGGGCTACAGAGTCATTATCGGGGATGGTGATTTTATTGTCAATTTATGAGCGATATGGCATTGATTGACTTGATGACTGCCCTCTGTATGTCTGCAACCAACTCATGTGGCAAACATTGATTAAGATACCCCCGATAAGTCCTTGCTCTGTTTAATCGGTTTCGACTGACTTGTTGTACCAGGTCGGCTTTAGCCCAACGTATCTGCTGATCAAAGAATTGCAGGTCATTGATAACATTACTGGCTATTTCAACATGCATTCCACGATTTAACTTGTCATGGTCGCGAGTGGTTGATAATGGAACGACGATACATGTGTTGCCATTAATTTTTCCGTTGAGCACGACAACCAACCTATTTTTTATCATCTCAGGTGGAATGCGGCCATCGTAAAACGTCGTGCTGAACTGTCCATTCTGGCTAACAGGATAGTTACCAAAGTTGCATTCCAGTATTTCACCAACCTTGGGGCTGAAATTAATCGCCACGAGTAAACCTCTCCTTAGTAAACTCTGAAAAAGTAATAACACAACGTTACGACCCGATATTTTCTAAGTCTAATGGATTCATGATGAACTCCGGTTTCGGCCTTCCCTCTCTGATTTAAACATCCGCAGCCATCCGGTTAGCGGTTTTCACTCGGTCACATTCAAATGCGATTCTGCTACAATCCTCCCCCCCGTTCGAAGATTGAGCAATACACCTATGCGTCTAAACCCCGGCCAACAACAAGCTGTCGAATTCGTTACCGGCCCCTGCCTGGTGCTGGCAGGCGCGGGTTCCGGTAAAACTCGTGTTATCACCAATAAAATCGCCCATCTGATCCGCGGTTGTGGTTATCAGGCACGACATATCGCGGCAGTGACCTTTACCAATAAGGCGGCGCGCGAGATGAAAGAGCGTGTCGGGCAGACGCTGGGTCGCAAAGAGGCGCGTGGGCTGATGATCTCCACCTTCCACACACTGGGGCTGGATATCATCAAACGCGAGTATGCGGCGCTTGGGATGAAAGCAAACTTCTCGTTGTTTGACGATACCGATCAGCTTGCTTTGCTTAAAGAGCTGACCGAGGGGCTGATTGAAGATGACAAAGTTCTCCTGCAACAGCTGATTTCGACCATCTCCAACTGGAAGAACGATCTCAAAACTCCGGCGCAGGCGGCGGCAGAGGCAAAGGGCGAGCGGGACCGTATTTTTGCCCATTGTTATGGGCTGTATGATGCACACCTGAAAGCCTGTAACGTTCTCGACTTCGATGATCTGATTTTATTGCCGACGTTGCTGCTGCAACGCAATGAAGAAGTCCGCGAGCGCTGGCAGAACAAAATTCGCTACCTGCTGGTGGATGAGTATCAGGACACCAACACCAGCCAGTATGAACTGGTGAAACTGCTGGTGGGCAGCCGCGCGCGCTTTACCGTAGTTGGCGATGACGACCAGTCGATCTACTCCTGGCGCGGTGCACGTCCGCAAAACCTGGTGCTGCTGAGTCAGGATTTCCCGGCACTGAAGGTGATTAAGCTTGAGCAGAACTACCGCTCTTCCGGACGTATTCTGAAAGCAGCGAACATCCTCATTGCCAATAACCCGCACGTCTTTGAAAAGCGTCTGTTCTCCGAACTGGGCTATGGCGCGGAGCTAAAAGTTTTAAGCGCGAATAACGAAGAACATGAAGCCGAGAGAGTCACCGGCGAGCTGATCGCGCATCACTTCGTCAATAAAACGCAGTACAAAGATTACGCCATTCTTTATCGCGGCAACCATCAGTCGCGGGTGTTTGAAAAATTCCTGATGCAAAACCGCATCCCGTACAAAATTTCTGGTGGTACGTCGTTTTTCTCTCGTCCTGAAATCAAGGATTTGCTGGCTTATCTGCGCGTGCTGACTAACCCGGACGATGACAGCGCATTTCTGCGTATCGTTAACACGCCGAAGCGAGAGATTGGCCCGGCTACGCTGAAAAAGCTGGGTGAGTGGGCGATGACGCGCAATAAAAGCATGTTTACCGCCAGCTTTGATATGGGCCTGAGTCAGACGCTTAGCGGACGTGGTTATGAAGCATTGACCCGCTTCACTCACTGGTTGGCAGAAATCCAGCGCCTGGCGGAGCGGGAGCCGATTGCTGCGGTGCGTGATCTAATCCATGGCATGGATTATGAATCCTGGCTGTACGAAACATCGCCCAGCCCGAAAGCCGCCGAAATGCGCATGAAGAACGTCAACCAACTGTTTAGCTGGATGACGGAGATGCTGGAAGGCAGCGAACTGGATGAGCCGATGACGCTCACCCAGGTGGTGACGCGCTTTACTTTGCGCGACATGATGGAGCGCGGCGAGAGCGAGGAAGAGCTGGATCAGGTGCAACTGATGACTCTCCACGCGTCGAAAGGGCTGGAGTTTCCTTATGTCTACATGGTCGGTATGGAAGAAGGTTTTTTGCCGCACCAGAGCAGCATCGATGAAGATAATATCGATGAGGAGCGGCGGCTGGCCTATGTCGGCATTACTCGCGCCCAGAAGGAATTGACCTTTACGCTGTGTAAAGAACGCCGTCAGTACGGCGAACTAGTGCGCCCGGAGCCGAGCCGCTTTTTGCTGGAGCTGCCGCAGGATGATCTGATTTGGGAACAGGAGCGCAAAGTGGTGAGCGCCGAAGAACGGATGCAGAAAGGGCAAAGCCATCTGGCGAATCTGAAAGCGATGATGGCGGCAAAACGAGGGAAATAATCAAGGCCGGAAAAGATGCGTCAGCATCGCATCCGGCACTTACTCATTAATGCACTTCCAGCGGCCAGTGGACATAGCTCTGCCACTGGCTTTCCTGAGCAATAATCTCTTTACCGAGCGGATGTTGGGTTAGCCAACCTTGCGGAAGCGTCAAGGTCAACAGTTCATGGTTAGCCTGTAATGTCATCTCTGGCACGAGATCGTCACGGCGACGGCTGGCAAAAATGATGGCCAGGCGTAGTAAACGGCAGAGTTGTTCTGCGACGCGCGGCGGTACGGCATTTTGCTGATGCAACGATGAGAGATCGACCGGATTCGTCTGGTTGAGCAGTAGCGTCGCCAGCAGTTTTTTCTGTGCGGGGGTAAAACCGGGAAGATCCAGATTACGTACCAGATAAGCAGCGTGTTGCGGCGCTTGTTTGAAGTCAACGCTCAGGCCGATTTCATGAAGCTGGCAGGCGCTGATGAGCAAATCGCGGCTTATTGCTTCAAGATGCCATTCGTTTTTCACCTGATCGAAGAAGTTAGCCGCAACTTTGGCTACGCGCTGTGCCTGATCAATATCGATCATAAAGCGGCGCTGAATATTACGCAGCGTACGGCTGCGAATATCCTGCTCGACGGTCAGATGCAACATGCCGTAGACCAGGCCTTCACGCAGCGCACCACCCGCCAGGGTCATACACTGAATATTCAGTTCGGTAAAAATGGCTATCAGGATTGCCAGACCACTCGGGAACACTAACGCACGTTCCAGCGTCAGTCCGTCAATCTCCAGTTCCTCCAACCGACCGCAATGAATGGCTCGCTGTTTCAGTTGCTGCAACTTTTCCAGGGTAATGCGTTCATCCATCCCCTGTGCCATCATGATTTCCTGTAACGCCTGCACGGTGCCGGAAGCGCCAACGCACACTTTCCAGCCGTGATACCGTAATTCATCGGCAACCGGACGTAACACTTCGCGTGCCGCTTTTTCTGCAGCATCAAAATTTTCCTGCGCCAGATTACGATCGGCAAAATAGCGTTCCAGCCAGGTGACGCAGCCCATCGACAGGCTGAACAACGAGGTGGTTTGTGCACCCGTGCCGGTTACCAGTTCAGTACTGGCACCGCCTATATCCACCACCAGGCGCTGATCGGCACCGCCTGTTGTGTGGGCCACCCCCTGATAAATCAGGCGGGCTTCTTCTTCACCGCTGATGACTTGTACCGGGCAGCCAAGGATTTCCTGTGCTTTGGCGATAAAATCACCCGCATTGACGGCTAGTCGTAATGTCGCCGTAGCGACAACGCGAATTTGCGAGGGAGGGATATCTTGCAGACGTTCAGCAAACAGGCGCAAACATTGCCAACCGCGCTCCATTGCTTCATTAGAGAGGGCATTTTCGCTGTTCAGGCCAGCAGCCAGACGCACTTTGCGTTTAATTCGCGTCAGCGTCTGGATGCTTCCAGCCACCTCGCGCACAACCAGCATATGAAAACTATTCGAACCGAGATCAATGGCTGCATACAGCGACGAGGTGGAACCCATACTCTTCATCCTTCAATCTGTCTCTGCGTTGGCTGCGTTCTTTCACCCAAATCACTTACTACAGCATGCGCATCGGGATTCATTCTCTTGCCATCTTGATCCAGTTTGAATGATTTTGAGTATGACATTTTTTATTTAACCTGAACGACGACGATTACGCGGAGCGCCAGTACGACGCGGACCATTGCCTGTGCGCGGGCGCGTGAGGCGCAGCGGTTTTGGCAGATCGGTCATCAATGCGTCCGGATTGTATTTGCTTACCGGAATTGAGTGACCAATATAGGTCTCAATAGCAGGCAAATTCAATGCATACTCTTCACACGCCAGGCTAATAGAGTGACCGCTTGCGCCTGCGCGACCTGTACGACCAATACGGTGAACGTAATCTTCACAGTCATCGGGTAAATCGTAGTTAAAGACGTGCGTCACTGCCGGAATATGCAAACCACGCGCGGCAACGTCGGTGGCAACCAGAATATCCAGATCGCCACGGGTAAATTCATCAAGAATACGCAGGCGTTTTTTCTGCGCGACATCGCCTGTCAACAAACCGACACGATGACCATCTGCCGCCAGGTGGCCCCAGATCTCTTCACAACGGTGTTTGGTGTTGGCGAAAATAATCGCTCTGTCTGGCCACTCTTCTTCGATCAGCGTTTGCAGCAAACGCATTTTTTCTTCGTTAGAAGGGTAGAAAAGCTCTTCTTTAATACGGTGGCCCGTTTTCTGTTCCGGTTCCACTTCAATATATTCGGCATTGTTCATCTGCTCGAACGCCAGTTCACGTACCCGGTACGAAAGCGTGGCGGAGAACAGCATGTTGAGGCGCTGGTTTGCAGGCGGCATACGGCGGAACAGCCAGCGGATATCTTTAATAAAGCCCAGATCGTACATGCGATCGGCTTCGTCCAGTACAACTACCTGAATGGCACCGAGGTTAATGTGGTTCTGCTTGGCGTAGTCAATTAAACGCCCCGTGGTGCCAATCAGAATGTCAACGCCGCTTTCCAGCACTTTCAGCTGTTTGTCGTAGCCATCACCACCGTAAGCCAGACCCAGCTTCAGGCCGGTAGCTTCCGCCAGCGGTTCCGCGTCGGCGTGGATCTGCACGGCAAGTTCACGCGTCGGTGCCATAATTAAGGCACGCGGTTGATTCACCTTGCGATCGGCAATCGCGGGATGAGAGAGAAGATAATGAAACGTTGACGTAAGAAACGCCATCGTTTTCCCGGTACCGGTTTGCGCCTGCCCGGCTACGTCACGACCCGCCAGCGTCAGCGGAAGGGCCAGTGCCTGAATGGGCGTACAGTTATGAAACCCTTTTTTTTCAAGGGCTTCTACAACCTTCGGATGCAGGGCGAAGTCGGAAAACTTCTGTTCTGTTAAATGTGTTTTGCTCATAGTGTGGTAGAATATCAGCTTACTATTGCTTTACGAAAGCGTATCCGGTGAAATAAAGTCAACCTTTAGTTGGTTAATGTTACACCAACAACGAAACCAACACGCCAGGCTTATTCCTGTGGAGTTATATATGAGCGATAAAATTATTCACCTGACTGACGACAGTTTTGACACGGATGTACTCAAAGCGGACGGGGCGATCCTCGTCGATTTCTGGGCAGAGTGGTGCGGTCCGTGCAAAATGATCGCCCCGATTCTGGATGAAATCGCTGACGAATATCAGGGCAAACTGACCGTTGCAAAACTGAACATCGATCAAAACCCTGGCACTGCGCCGAAATATGGTATCCGTGGTATCCCGACTCTGCTGCTGTTCAAAAACGGTGAAGTGGCGGCAACCAAAGTGGGCGCACTGTCTAAAGGTCAGTTGAAAGAGTTCCTCGACGCTAACCTGGCGTAAGGGAATTTCATGTTCGGGTGCCCCGTCGCTAAAAACTGGACGCCCGGCGTGAGTCATGCTAACTTAGTGTTGACTTCGTATTAAACATACCTTATTAAGTTTGAATCTTGTAATTTCCAACGCTTCCCGTTTTATCTTAAATGCGAAGTGAACAGATTTCTGGCTCGTCACTCAATCCGTCTTGTCGTTTCAGTTCTGCGTACTCTCCTGTGACCAGACAGCGAAAAGACATGAGTCGATGACCGTAAACAGGCATGGATGATCCTGCCATACCATTCACAACATTAAGTTCGAGATTTACCCCAAGTTTAAGAACTCACACCACTATGAATCTTACCGAATTAAAGAATACGCCGGTTTCTGAGCTGATCACTCTCGGCGAAAATATGGGGCTGGAAAACCTGGCTCGTATGCGTAAGCAGGACATTATTTTTGCCATCCTGAAGCAGCACGCAAAGAGTGGCGAAGATATCTTTGGTGATGGTGTACTGGAGATATTGCAGGATGGATTTGGTTTCCTCCGTTCCGCAGACAGCTCCTACCTCGCCGGTCCTGATGACATCTACGTTTCCCCTAGCCAAATCCGCCGTTTCAACCTCCGCACTGGTGATACCATCTCTGGTAAGATTCGCCCGCCGAAAGAAGGTGAACGCTATTTTGCGCTGCTGAAAGTTAACGAAGTTAACTTCGACAAACCTGAAAACGCCCGCAACAAAATCCTCTTTGAGAACTTAACCCCGCTGCACGCAAACTCTCGTCTGCGTATGGAACGTGGTAACGGTTCTACTGAAGATTTAACCGCTCGCGTACTGGATCTGGCATCACCTATCGGTCGTGGTCAGCGAGGTCTGATTGTGGCACCGCCGAAAGCCGGTAAAACCATGCTGCTGCAGAACATTGCTCAGAGCATTGCTTACAACCACCCGGATTGTGTGCTGATGGTTCTGCTGATCGACGAACGTCCGGAAGAAGTAACCGAGATGCAGCGTCTGGTAAAAGGTGAAGTTGTTGCTTCTACCTTTGACGAACCAGCATCTCGCCACGTTCAGGTTGCGGAAATGGTGATCGAGAAGGCGAAACGCCTGGTTGAGCACAAGAAAGACGTTATCATCCTGCTCGACTCCATCACTCGTCTGGCGCGCGCTTACAACACCGTTGTTCCGGCGTCAGGTAAAGTGCTGACCGGTGGTGTGGATGCCAACGCCCTGCATCGTCCGAAACGCTTCTTCGGTGCGGCGCGTAACGTGGAAGAGGGCGGCAGCCTGACCATCATCGCTACCGCGCTTATCGATACCGGTTCCAAGATGGACGAAGTTATCTACGAAGAGTTTAAAGGTACAGGCAACATGGAACTGCACCTCTCTCGTAAGATCGCTGAAAAACGCGTCTTCCCGGCAATCGACTACAACCGTTCCGGTACCCGTAAAGAAGAGCTGCTCACTACTCAGGAAGAACTGCAGAAAATGTGGATCCTGCGCAAAATCATTCACCCGATGGGCGAAATCGATGCAATGGAATTCCTCATTAATAAACTGGCAATGACCAAGACCAATGACGATTTCTTCGAAATGATGAAACGCTCATAAATTTGTCTTATGCCAAAAACGCCACGTGTTTACGTGGCGTTTTGCTTTTATATCTGTAATCTTAATGCCGCGCTGGCAATGTTAGGAAAATTCCTGGATTTTGCTGGTGTGTTATGCAATTTGCATATCAAATGGTTAATTTTTGCACAGGACTGGTGGGTTCGGAACGGACTTTCCCTTCTGAATAAAGGTCTTCGTGGTTATACTTCTGCTAATAATTTTCTCTGAGAGCATGCATTGTGAATTTACTGACAGTGAGTACTGATCTCATCAGTATTTTTTTATTCACGACACTGTTTCTGTTTTTTGCCCGTAAGGTGGCAAAAAAAGTCGGTTTAGTGGATAAACCTAACTTCCGCAAACGTCACCAGGGGTTGATACCACTCGTTGGGGGTATTTCGGTTTACGCAGGGATTTGCTTCACGTTCGGAATTGTCGATTACTATATTCCGCATGCATCTCTCTATCTCGCTTGTGCCGGTGTACTGGTGTTTATCGGTGCGCTGGATGACCGTTTTGATATCAGCGTAAAAATCCGTGCCACCATACAGGCTGCTGTTGGCATTGTTATGATGGTGTTTGGCAACCTTTATCTCAGTAGCCTGGGTTATATCTTTGGCTCCTGGGAGATGGTGCTCGGACCGTTTGGTTACTTCCTGACGCTATTTGCCGTCTGGGCGGCCATTAATGCGTTCAACATGGTTGATGGCATTGATGGCTTGCTGGGCGGGTTGTCCTGCGTCTCGTTTGCAGCAATCGGTATGATTTTGTGGTTCGACGGGCAAACCAGCCTTGCAATCTGGTGTTTTGCGATGATCGCCGCCATCCTGCCATACATCATGCTTAACCTTGGTATCCTGGGTCGCCGCTACAAAGTCTTTATGGGTGATGCGGGCAGTACGCTGATTGGTTTTACCGTTATCTGGATCCTGCTCGAAACGACCCAGGGCAAAACCCATCCCATCAGCCCGGTTACCGCTTTGTGGATAATCGCCATTCCGCTAATGGATATGGTGGCGATTATGTACCGTCGCCTGCGTAAAGGCATGAGTCCGTTCTCTCCTGATCGCCAGCATATTCACCATTTGATCATGCGTGCCGGGTTTACTTCCCGCCAGGCGTTTGTGCTGATTACCCTTGCCGCAGCTCTGCTCGCCTCCATTGGGGTGCTGGCAGAATATTCTCATTTTGTCCCGGAGTGGGTCATGCTGGTGCTCTTTTTGCTAGCATTCTTCCTCTATGGATATTGCATTAAGCGTGCCTGGAAAGTTGCTCGCTTTATTAAGCGCGTAAAACGCAGACTGCGTAGAAATCGTGGTGGCAGCCCCAATTTAACCAAATAAATGAGGATGTGATGACACAACCAATGCCTGGGAAACCGGCCGAAGACGCTGAAAATGAACTGGATATTCGTGGGTTGTTTCGTACCTTGTGGGCTGGGAAGCTGTGGATTATTGGCATGGGACTGGCGTTTGCGTTAATCGCGCTGGCGTATACTTTTTTTGCTCGTCAGGAGTGGAGCTCGACGGCGATTACCGATCGTCCAACGGTGAATATGCTGGGGGGATATTACTCACAGCAGCAATTTTTGCGTAACCTGGATGTCCGTTCAAACATGGCTTCTGCCGACCAACCATCGGTCATGGACGAAGCCTATAAAGAGTTTGTTATGCAACTGGCCTCGTGGGATACCCGCAGAGAGTTCTGGCTGCAAACCGACTATTACAAGCAGCGGATGGTGGGCAACAGCAAAGCCGATGCGGCGTTGCTGGATGAAATGATTAACAACATCCAGTTTATCCCCGGAGACTTTACCCGCGCGGTCAATGACAGCGTGAAGCTGATTGCCGAAACCGCGCCTGACGCTAATAACCTGTTACGTCAGTATGTTGCTTTTGCCAGCCAGCGTGCAGCCAGCCATCTGAATGATGAGCTGAAAGGTGCATGGGCGGCGCGCACCATCCAGATGAAAGCTCAGGTAAAGCGTCAGGAAGAGGTGGCGAAAGCCATCTACGACCGCCGGATGAACAGTATTGAACAGGCGTTGAAAATTGCTGAGCAGCATAATATTTCGCGCAGTGCGACAGATGTGCCTGCCGAGGAATTGCCTGATTCAGAAATGTTCCTGCTTGGGCGTCCAATGCTCCAGGCTCGACTGGAAAATTTACAGGCCGTCGGTCCGGCCTTTGATCTCGACTATGATCAGAATCGGGCCATGTTAAACACCCTGAATGTTGGTCCAACCCTGGATCCGCGTTTTCAGACCTATCGCTATTTGCGTACGCCGGAAGAACCGGTAAAACGCGATAGCCCACGTCGTGCCTTCCTGATGATTATGTGGGGCATTGTCGGGGGGCTGATCGGGGCTGGTGTCGCATTAACCCGCCGTTGCTCGAAATAGCAACACTGCTGCGGTGAGCGCAAAGGCGCTCGCCGCTTATTCGAAGAGAATCGATGTGAAAGTACTGACTGTATTTGGTACGCGCCCGGAAGCCATCAAGATGGCTCCGTTGGTGCATGCGTTGGCAAAAGATCCTTTTTTTGAGGCTAAAGTTTGCGTCACTGCGCAGCATCGGGAGATGCTCGATCAGGTGCTGAAACTCTTTTCCATTGTACCTGACTACGATCTCAACATAATGCAGCCAGGACAGGGCCTGACAGAGATAACCTGTCGGATTCTGGAAGGGCTAAAACCAATTCTTGCCGAGTTCAAACCAGACGTCGTGCTGGTTCACGGCGATACTACTACAACGCTGGCAACCAGCCTGGCGGCGTTTTATCAGCGTATTCCTGTTGGTCACGTTGAGGCTGGTTTACGCACGGGCGATCTCTATTCGCCGTGGCCGGAAGAGGCTAACCGTACATTGACCGGGCATCTGGCGATGTATCACTTCTCTCCAACCGAAACTTCCCGGCAAAACTTGCTGCGTGAAAATGTTGCTGACAGCCGAATCTTCATTACCGGTAATACAGTTATTGATGCACTGTTATGGGTGCGTGACCAGGTGATGAGCAGCGATACGCTGCGTTCAGAACTGGCGGCAAATTACCCGTTTATCGACCCCAATAAAAAAATGATTCTGGTGACCGGTCACAGGCGTGAGAGCTTCGGTCGTGGCTTTGAAGAAATCTGCCATGCGCTGGCAGACATCGCCACCACGCACCAGGACATCCAGATTGTCTATCCGGTGCATCTCAACCCGAACGTCAGAGAGCCGGTCAATCGCATTCTGGGGCACGTGAAAAATGTCATTCTGATCGATCCCCAGGAGTATTTACCGTTTGTCTGGCTGATGAACCACGCCTGGCTGATTTTGACCGACTCAGGCGGCATTCAGGAAGAAGCGCCTTCGCTGGGGAAACCGGTGCTGGTAATGCGCGATACCACTGAGCGTCCGGAAGCGGTGACGGCGGGTACGGTACGTCTGGTCGGCACGGATAAGCAGCGAATCGTCGAGGAAGTGACGCGTCTTTTAAAAGACGAAAACGAATATCAAGCTATGAGCCGCGCCCATAACCCGTATGGTGATGGTCAGGCATGCTCTCGCATTCTGGAAGCGTTAAAAAATAATCGGATATCACTATGAGTTTTGCGACCATTTCTGTTATCGGACTGGGTTACATCGGGCTGCCTACAGCAGCTGCGTTTGCCTCACGGCAAAAACAGGTGATTGGTGTCGATATCAACCAACACGCGGTTGATACCATCAATCGTGGCGAAATCCATATCGTCGAGCCTGATTTGGCGAGCGTAGTAAAAACTGCCGTAGAAGGCGGTTTTTTACGAGCGAGCACGACGCCAGTTGAAGCGGATGCCTGGCTGATTGCTGTACCCACGCCGTTTAAAGGCGATCATGAGCCAGATATGACCTACGTTGAATCGGCTGCTCGCTCCATTGCGCCAGTGCTGAAAAAAGGCGCGTTGGTGATCCTCGAATCCACCTCGCCGGTGGGGTCAACCGAGAAGATGGCAGAATGGTTAGCAGAGATGCGTCCAGATCTCACTTTCCCACAGCAGGTGGGCGAGCAGGCTGACGTCAATATTGCCTACTGCCCGGAACGCGTGTTGCCGGGACAGGTAATGGTCGAGCTGATTAAAAACGATCGCGTGATTGGCGGCATGACGCCGGTTTGCTCGGCCCGCGCCAGCGAACTGTACAAGATTTTCCTCGAAGGTGAGTGTGTCGTCACTAACTCGCGGACGGCGGAAATGTGTAAGCTCACCGAAAACAGCTTCCGCGATGTGAATATCGCTTTTGCTAATGAATTGTCGCTGATTTGTGCCGATCAGGGAATTAACGTCTGGGAACTGATTCGCCTGGCGAATCGTCACCCTCGCGTCAATATTCTTCAGCCTGGCCCTGGCGTGGGCGGCCACTGCATCGCTGTTGATCCGTGGTTTATTGTGGCACAGAACCCACAGCAGGCGCGGCTTATCCGTACCGCGCGCGAAGTGAACGATCACAAACCTTTCTGGGTTATCGATCAGGTGAAAGCGGCGGTGGCTGATTGCCTGGCGGCTACCGATAAACGCGCCAGTGAACTGAAAATCGCCTGCTTTGGTCTGGCGTTTAAACCGAATATTGATGACCTGCGCGAAAGCCCGGCGATGGAAATCGCTGAACTGATCGCCCAGTGGCACAGCGGCGAAACGCTGGTTGTTGAGCCTAACATCCACCAGTTGCCGAAGAAACTGACCGGGCTTTGTACTCTGGCGCAGCTTGACGAGGCGCTGGCAACGGCAGATGTGCTGGTGATGCTGGTCGATCATAGTCAGTTCAAAGTTATCAATGGCGACAACGTCCATCAGCAGTATGTCGTCGATGCCAAAGGAGTCTGGCGCTGATGAGAAAGATTCTGATAACAGGTGGTGCCGGGTTTATTGGCTCGGCGCTGGTGCGTTATATCATCAACGAAACGAGCGATGCGGTGGTAGTGGTCGATAAGCTGACCTACGCCGGAAACCTGATGTCGCTGGCACCGGTCGCGCAAAGCGAGCGCTTTGCCTTTGAGAAAGTTGATATCTGCGATCGGGCAGAACTGGCGCGCGTATTCACTGAGCATCAGCCAGACTGTGTCATGCATCTGGCAGCCGAAAGCCATGTTGACCGTTCTATTGACGGCCCGGCAGCGTTTATTGAAACCAACATTGTCGGGACTTATACATTGCTTGAAGCGGCGCGGGCTTACTGGAATGCGCTGACGGAAGATAAAAAATCAGCGTTCCGTTTTCATCATATCTCTACCGACGAAGTATATGGTGACCTGCACTCGACGGATGATTTCTTCACCGAAACCACGCCGTATGCGCCGAGCAGCCCTTATTCCGCTTCAAAAGCCAGCAGCGACCATCTGGTACGCGCCTGGCTGCGGACCTATGGTCTGCCGACGCTTATCACCAATTGCTCGAATAACTACGGCCCTTACCACTTTCCGGAAAAACTGATCCCGCTGATGATCCTCAACGCGCTGGCGGGTAAACTGCTGCCGGTATATGGCAACGGGCAGCAAATCCGTGACTGGCTGTATGTTGAAGATCACGCCCGCGCGCTGTATTGCGTGGCGACCACCGGGAAAGTCGGTGAAACCTATAATATTGGTGGTCACAACGAGCGTAAGAATCTCGATGTTGTGGAAACCATTTGCGAGTTGCTGGAAGAACTTGCCCCGAACAAGCCGCACGGCGTGGCGCACTATCGTGACCTGATCACCTTTGTCGCTGACCGTCCGGGGCATGATCTGCGTTATGCCATTGATGCTTCGAAAATTGCCCGTGAACTTGGCTGGCTGCCGCAGGAAACCTTTGAAAGTGGAATGCGTAAAACGGTGCAGTGGTATCTGGCTAATGAAAGCTGGTGGAAGCAGGTGCAGGACGGCAGCTATCAGGGCGAGCGTTTAGGTCTGAAAGGCTAATTTTCAGCGGAGGCAAACATGAAAGGTATTATCCTGGCGGGCGGTTCCGGCACCCGATTGCATCCGATTACGCGCGGCGTATCGAAGCAACTGTTGCCGATTTACGATAAGCCAATGATTTACTATCCGCTGTCGGTGCTGATGCTGGCCGGTATCCGCGAAATTCTCATCATCACTACTCCGGAAGATAAAGGTTATTTCCAGCGCCTGCTGGGCGATGGTAGTGAGTTCGGTATCCAGCTGGAATACGCCGAACAGCCCAGTCCGGACGGTCTGGCGCAGGCCTTTATCATCGGTGAAACCTTCCTTAACGGTGAACCTTCTTGTCTGGTGCTGGGTGATAACATCTTCTTCGGTCAGGGCTTCAGTCCGAAGCTGCGTCATGTTGCGGCGCGCACGCAAGGCGCGACGGTATTTGGCTATCAGGTGATGGATCCGGAACGCTTTGGCGTCGTGGAGTTTGACGACAATTTCCGCGCTATCTCGCTGGAAGAAAAGCCAAAACAGCCGAAGTCAAACTGGGCGGTGACCGGACTTTATTTCTACGACAGTAAAGTCGTGGAGTACGCAAAGCAGGTGAAGCCGTCGGAGCGTGGTGAACTGGAGATTACCTCCATCAACCAGATGTACCTCGAGGCGGGCAACCTGACCGTTGAACTGCTCGGGCGCGGATTTGCCTGGCTGGACACTGGCACTCACGACAGCCTGATTGAAGCCAGCACCTTTGTACAGACGGTGGAAAAACGCCAGGGCTTTAAGATTGCCTGCCTGGAAGAGATCGCCTGGCGTAACGGCTGGCTTGATGACGAAGGCGTGAAGCGCGCCGCCAGCTCGCTGGCGAAAACTGGTTACGGCCAATATCTGCTGGAGTTACTTCGTGCCCGTCCGCGCCAGTATTGAGCCACTAACCTGGGAAAACGCCTTCTTTGGTGTTAACAGCGCCATTGTGCGCATTAGTCCTGACGCGGCACTCCTGACGTCAGACGCTTTAGCGCCGTGGTCACGGGTGCAGGCCAAAATTGCGGCATCAAATACGGGGGAACTGGATGCCCTGCAACAGCTGGGATTCTCCTTGGTAGAAGGTGAAGTTGATTTGGCGCTACCCGTGAACAATGTCGGTGATAGCGGCGCAGAAGTGGCACAAGAGACCGATATTCCCGCATTACGTCAGTTAGCCAGCGCCGCATTTGCGCAAAGCCGTTTTCGTGCGCCGTGGTATGCGCCTGACGCCAGCGGTCGCTTTTATGCACAGTGGATTGAAAATGCCGTGCGCGGCACCTTTGATCATCAATGTCTGATTTTACGTGCGGCGTCCGGCGATATTCGCGGTTATGTCTCTTTACGGGAACTCAATGCGACAGATGCGCGAATTGGCCTGCTGGCTGGACGCGGTGCAGGTGCTGAGCTTATGCAAACGGCGCTAAACTGGGCGTATGCTCGCGGTAAAATAACTTTGCGGGTGGCGACCCAGATGGGCAACACCGCCGCGCTTAAACGATACATACAAAGTGGTGCGAATGTAGAAAGCACCGCGTACTGGTTATACAGGTGATCACATGATTCCATTTAACGCACCGCCGGTGGTGGGAACCGAACTCGACTATATGCAGTCGGCAATGGGTAGCGGCAAACTGTGTGGCGATGGCGGTTTTACCCGTCGCTGCCAGCAGTGGCTGGAGCAACGTTTTGGCAGCGCCAAAGTGTTACTGACGCCGTCCTGCACCGCTTCGCTGGAGATGGCGGCGCTGCTGCTCGATATCCAGCCTGGCGATGAAGTGATCATGCCGAGCTACACCTTTGTCTCCACTGCCAATGCCTTTGTGCTGCGTGGCGCAAAAATCGTTTTTGTGGATGTTCGCCCGGACACCATGAACATCGACGAAACGTTGATTGAAGCAGCGATCACCGACAAAACGCGCGTTATCGTGCCGGTCCATTACGCGGGTGTGGCCTGCGAAATGGACACCATTATGGCGTTGGCGAAAAAGCATAATCTGTTTGTGGTGGAAGATGCTGCTCAGGGCGTGATGTCCACTTACAAAGGGCGTGCACTGGGAACCATTGGTCATATTGGCTGCTTTAGCTTCCATGAAACCAAAAACTACACGGCGGGCGGTGAAGGCGGCGCGACGCTGATTAACGATAAAGCGTTGATCGAACGAGCCGAGATCATCCGTGAAAAAGGCACAAACCGCAGCCAGTTCTTCCGTGGTCAGGTCGATAAATATACCTGGCGCGATATCGGCTCCAGCTATTTGATGTCCGATCTGCAAGCTGCGTACCTGTGGGCGCAACTGGAAGCAGCAGATCGTATCAATCAGCAACGTCTGGCGCTGTGGCAAAACTACTACGATGCGTTAGCACCTCTGGCGAAAGCCGGGCGTATCGAGCTGCCGTCGATTCCCGATGGCTGCGTGCAGAACGCGCATATGTTCTACATTAAACTGCGGGATATTGATGACCGGAGCGCGTTGATTAACTTTCTGAAAGAAGCGGAAATCATGGCGGTGTTCCATTACATTCCGCTGCACGGTTGCCCTGCGGGGGAACGCTTTGGTGAGTTCCACGGTGAAGATCGCTACACCACCAAAGAGAGTGAGCGCCTGCTGCGCCTGCCGCTGTTCTACAACCTGTCGCCCGTCAATCAGCGTACGGTAATTGCGACTTTGTTGAACTACTTCTCCTGATATGTCGTTGGCAAAAGCGTCCTTGTGGACGGCGGCCAGTACACTGGTCAAGATTGGTGCCGGGTTACTGGTCGGTAAGTTGCTGGCGGTGTCATTTGGTCCGGCGGGGCTTGGGCTGGCGGCAAATTTCCGCCAGTTGATTACCGTGCTCGGCGTGCTTGCCGGGGCTGGCATCTTTAATGGCGTAACCAAATACGTTGCTCAGTACCATGATAATCCCCAACAGCTGCGCCGCGTGGTCGGCACTTCATCAGCGATGGTACTTGGCTTCTCTACGCTAATGGCGCTGGTTTTTGTGCTGGCAGCAGCGCCAATCAGCCAGGGATTGTTTGGTAATACCGACTATCAGGGACTGGTGCGTTTAGTGGCGCTGGTGCAAATGGGGATTGCCTGGGGCAACCTGTTACTGGCGTTGATGAAAGGCTTTCGCGATGCCGCAGGTAATGCGTTATCCCTGATTGTCGGCAGCTTGATTGGCGTTTTTGCGTACTACGTCAGTTACCGTTTGGGCGGTTATGAAGGGGCGTTGCTGGGTCTGGCGCTGATTCCCGCGCTGGTGGTGATTCCTGCCGTCATCATGCTAATTAAGCGTGGTGCAATCCCGTTAAGCTATCTGAAACCCAGCTGGGATAACGGCCTGGCAGGGCAGTTGAGCAAATTTACGCTCATGGCGTTGATTACGTCGGTGACCTTGCCTGTTGCTTACATCATGATGCGTAAACTGCTGGCGGCGCAGTATAGCTGGGATGAGGTGGGGATCTGGCAAGGGGTGAGCAGTATTTCCGATGCCTACCTGCAATTTATTACGGCATCGTTCAGCGTATATTTGCTGCCCACGTTGTCGCGGCTAACGGAAAAGCGCGATATCACCCGGGAAGTGGTTAAATCGCTGAAATTCGTCTTACCGGCAGTGGCGGCGGCGAGTTTTACCGTCTGGTTGCTGCGTGATTTTGCTATCTGGCTGCTGTTGTCGAATAAATTTACCGCTATGCGCGATCTCTTTGCCTGGCAGTTAGTGGGTGATGTGTTAAAAGTGGGCGCTTATGTCTTTGGTTATCTGGTGATCGCCAAAGCGTCACTGCGGTTTTATATTCTGGCGGAAGTCAGCCAGTTCACTTTATTGATGGTATTTGCCCACTGGCTAATCCCTGCGCATGGTGCACTGGGCGCGGCGCAGGCCTATATGGCAACCTATATCGTCTATTTTTCTCTTTGTTGTGGCGTGTTTTTACTCTGGCGTAGGCGGGCATGACTGTACTGATTCACGTACTGGGATCGGATATCCCTCACCATAACCGAACCGTTCTGCGGTTTTTCAACGACGCGCTGGCCGCGACGAGCGAGCACGCGCGCGAGTTTATGGTTGTTGGCAAGGACGACGGCTTAAGTGATAGCTGTCCGGCGCTTTCTGTGCAATTTTTCCCTGGGAAAAAATCGCTGGCGGAAGCGGTCATCGCGAAAGCAAAAGCTAACCGTCAGCAGCGTTTTTTCTTCCACGGTCAGTTCAATCCCACACTGTGGCTGGCTCTGCTGAGTGGTGGCATTAAGCCCAGCCAGTTTTACTGGCATATCTGGGGGGCAGACCTGTACGAGCTTTCCAGTGGCTTGAGATATAAGCTTTTTTACCCACTACGTCGCCTGGCGCAAAAGCGAGTCGGCTGTGTATTTGCCACCCGCGGCGATTTGAGCTTTTTTGCCAAAACGCATCCAAAGGTGCGGGGCGAACTGCTGTACTTCCCGACGCGGATGGACCCTTCACTCAATATGATGGCGAATGATCGGCAACGTAAAGGGAAAATGACCATTCTGGTGGGGAACTCCGGCGACCGCAGCAATGAGCATATTGCTGCCTTGCGCGCCGTTCATCAGCAATTTGGCGATACGGTAAAAGTGGTGGTGCCGATGGGATATCCGCCTAATAACGAAGCGTACATCGAGGAAGTTCGTCAGGCGGGGCTGGCGTTATTCAGCGAAGAAAATCTGCAAATTCTGAACGAAAAACTGGAATTTGACGCCTATCTGGCGCTACTTCGTCAGTGCGATCTTGGTTACTTTATTTTTGCCCGCCAGCAGGGCATTGGTACGCTGTGCTTACTAATTCAGGCGGGCATTCCTTGTGTGCTTAACCGGGAAAATCCGTTCTGGCAGGATATGACGGAACAGCATTTGCCGGTGCTGTTTACTACCGACGATCTCAACGAGGATATTGTGCGTGAAGCGCAGCGCCAGTTGGCGTCGGTGGATAAAAACACCATTGCCTTCTTTAGCCCGAACTATCTGCAAGGCTGGCAGCGGGCGTTGGCGATTGCCGCCGGGGAGGTTGCATGAGTCTGCTGCAATTCAGTGGCCTGTTTGTTGTCTGGCTGCTCTGCACGCTGTTTATTGCCACGCTGACCTGGTTTGAGTTTCGCCGTGTGCGTTTTAACTTCAATGTCTTCTTTTCATTGCTGTTTTTGCTCACCTTTTTCTTCGGCTTCCCGCTGACCAGCGTGCTGGTATTTCGCTTTGATGTTGGTGTCGCGCCGCCAGAAATCTTGTTGCAGGCGTTGCTTTCTGCGGGCTGCTTCTACGCGGTTTACTACGTCACCTACAAAACCCGCCTACGCAAACGCGTTGCCGATGTACCGCGCCGTCCGCTGTTTACCATGAACCGCGTGGAGACCAATCTCACGTGGGTGATCCTGATGGGCGTCGCGCTGGTAAGCGTCGGCATCTTCTTCATGCACAACGGCTTTTTGCTGTTCCGGCTTAACTCCTACAGTCAGATCTTCTCCAGTGAAGTCTCCGGCGTGGCGTTAAAACGCTTCTTTTACTTTTTCATCCCGGCGATGCTGGTGGTCTACTTTCTGCGCCAGGACAGCAAAGCGTGGCTGTTTTTCCTCGTCAGCACGGTCGCCTTTGGCTTGCTGACTTATATGATTGTCGGCGGCACTCGCGCCAATATCATCATCGCATTCGCTATCTTCCTGTTTATTGGCATTATTCGCGGCTGGATTTCGTTGTGGATGCTGGCGGCGGCGGGCGTGCTGGGGATTGTGGGCATGTTCTGGCTGGCGCTAAAACGCTATGGAATGAATGTGAGCGGTGATGAAGCGTTCTATACGTTTCTCTATCTCACCCGCGATACCTTTTCGCCGTGGGAGAATCTGGCATTGCTGTTGCAGAACTACGACAACATCGACTTCCAGGGTCTGGCTCCCATTGTCCGCGATTTCTATGTCTTTATCCCTTCCTGGCTGTGGCCGGGTCGCCCGAGTATGGTACTGAACACCGCCAACTACTTTACCTGGGAAGTGCTGAATAACCACTCCGGACTGGCGATCTCGCCTACGCTTATAGGCTCACTGGTGGTGATGGGCGGCGCGTTGTTCATCCCGCTCGGGGCGATTGTTGTTGGACTGATCATCAAATGGTTCGACTGGCTGTATGAGCTGGGCAACCGCGAGCCTAATCGCTATAAAGCTGCGATATTGCACAGTTTCTGCTTTGGGGCGATCTTCAATATGATCGTGCTGGCGCGTGAAGGGCTGGATTCGTTTGTCTCACGCGTGGTCTTTTTTATCGTGGTCTTCGGCGCATGTCTGATGATCGCAAAACTGTTGTACTGGCTTTTTGAAAGCGCCGGACTCATTCATAAACGTACAAAATCATCGCTCCGGACGCAGGTTGAAGGATAACAATGAATAACAACACCACGGCACCGACCTATACGCTGCGTGGCTTACAGTTGATCGGTTGGCGTGATATGCAGCACGCCCTCGATTATCTGTTCGCTGACGGGCAGCTTAAGCAGGGAACGCTGGTTGCCATTAATGCCGAAAAAATGCTGACCATTGAAGATAACGCCGAGGTCAGGGAGTTAATTAACGCTGCCGAATTTAAATATGCGGATGGCATCAGCGTTGTACGTTCAGTACGTAAAAAGTACCCGCAGGCGCAGGTTTCCCGCGTTGCCGGGGCCGATCTCTGGGAAGAGCTGATGGCGCGCGCAGGCAAAGAAGGGACACCGGTATTTCTTGTGGGCGGTAAACCTGAAGTGCTGGCGCAAACTGAAGCTAAACTGCGCAACCAGTGGAATGTGAATATCGTTGGCAGCCAGGATGGTTATTTTAAACCCGAGCAGCGTCAGGCGCTGTTTGAACGCATTCATGCCAGCGGAGCGCAAATCGTCACCGTTGCGATGGGATCGCCAAAGCAGGAGATCTTCATGCGCGACTGCCGTCTGGTGCATCCAGATGCGCTGTATATGGGCGTTGGCGGGACTTACGATGTTTTCACCGGTCACGTAAAACGCGCACCGAAAATCTGGCAAACGCTGGGGCTGGAGTGGCTCTACCGCCTGCTTTCGCAGCCGAGCCGCATTAAGCGTCAGCTTCGTTTGCTGCGTTATTTACGCTGGCACTACACCGGCAACCTCTGATTTTCCTCTCTTTGTAAAGCGACGGAGTGGTCACTCCGTCGCCTGTCTGCTTTTTTATTACACAAAGCATTCAAATTTTTAATGCTTTATTTGCCATTTCTCCTGAATTACGAAAACATTCGCAACACTCGATGTACCCATAACGATAACCGGTAACACCGGAAAGCATGCAAACACAACACGAGGATTTATGGCAGATAACAAACCAGAGCTACAGCGTGGGCTGGAAGCTCGACATATCGAACTCATCGCCCTGGGGGGCACCATTGGCGTCGGCCTGTTTATGGGGGCCGCCAGTACCCTGAAATGGGCCGGGCCATCCGTATTGTTGGCCTATATCATCGCCGGGCTGTTCGTCTTTTTCATCATGCGTTCAATGGGCGAAATGTTGTTCCTCGAACCGGTTACCGGTTCGTTCGCCGTTTATGCGCATCGTTATATGAGCCCGTTTTTTGGCTATCTCACCGCCTGGTCTTACTGGTTTATGTGGATGGCGGTGGGGATCTCAGAAATCACCGCCATTGGCGTTTATGTCCAGTTCTGGTTCCCGGAGATGGCGCAGTGGATACCCGCATTGATCGCGGTGGCGCTGGTGGCGTTGGCGAATCTGGCGGCGGTGCGGTTGTACGGCGAAATCGAGTTCTGGTTCGCGATGATCAAAGTCACCACGATTATCGTGATGATTGTCATTGGCCTGGGCGTGATTTTCTTTGGCTTTGGCAATGGCGGGCAGTCGATTGGTTTTAGCAACCTCACAGAGCATGGCGGTTTCTTTGCGGGTGGCTGGAAAGGGTTCCTGACCGCATTGTGTATTGTGGTGGCGTCCTACCAGGGCGTGGAGCTGATTGGCATTACTGCCGGTGAAGCGAAGAATCCGCAGGTGACGCTGCGCAGTGCCGTAGGCAAAGTGCTGTGGCGTATCCTGATTTTCTACGTAGGCGCGATTTTCGTTATCGTCACCATCTTCCCGTGGAATGAAATAGGCAGCAACGGTAGCCCGTTCGTACTGACTTTCGCCAAAATCGGCATTACCGCAGCGGCGGGCATTATCAACTTTGTGGTGCTGACGGCTGCGCTCTCTGGCTGTAACAGCGGCATGTACAGTTGCGGACGTATGCTCTACGCACTGGCGAAAAACCGTCAGTTACCGACGGCGATGGCGAAAGTTTCCCGTCACGGCGTACCGGTTGCGGGTGTGGCAGTATCTATTGCTATTCTGCTAATTGGCTCATGCCTGAACTACATCATTCCCAATCCGCAGCGTGTGTTTGTCTACGTCTACAGTGCCAGCGTGCTTCCGGGGATGGTGCCATGGTTTGTGATATTGATAAGCCAGCTGCGTTTTCGGCGTGCACATAAAGCGGCGATTGCCAGCCATCCGTTCCGCTCAATCCTGTTCCCGTGGGCTAACTACGTAACAATGGCATTCCTGATTTGCGTTTTGATCGGCATGTACTTTAATGAAGATACGCGTATGTCGCTGTTTGTCGGCATCATCTTTATGCTGGCGGTGACGGCGATTTATAAAATTTTTGGGCTTAATCGCCACGGTAAAGCGCATAAACTGGAGGAATAAGCAGCAAAACGCACAAACCGTAACCAAACGCGCAATTTATTTAAAAAGGGACTAGACAGAGGGGTGGGAAGTCCGTATTATCCACCCCCGCAACGGCGCTAAGCGCCCGTAGCTCAGCTGGATAGAGCGCTGCCCTCCGGAGGCAGAGGTCTCAGGTTCGAATCCTGTCGGGCGCGCCATTTAGTCCCGGCGCTTGAGCTGCGGTGGTAGTAATACCGCGTAACAAGATTTGTAGTGGTGGCTATAGCTCAGTTGGTAGAGCCCTGGATTGTGATTCCAGTTGTCGTGGGTTCGAATCCCATTAGCCACCCCATTATTAGAAGTTGTGACAATGCGAAGGTGGCGGAATTGGTAGACGCGCTAGCTTCAGGTGTTAGTGTCCTTACGGACGTGGGGGTTCAAGTCCCCCCCCTCGCACCACGACTTTAAAGAATTGAACTAAAAATTCAAAAAGCAGTATTTCGGCGAGTAGCGCAGCTTGGTAGCGCAACTGGTTTGGGACCAGTGGGTCGGAGGTTCGAATCCTCTCTCGCCGACCACTTTTGAACCCCGCTTGAATAAAGCGGGGTTTTTTGTTTTTTGCATTCTAAAAACCTCTCATTTTACGGTGTTGCGTATCAGCGACAACCCAACCTACCTTTGTCGTCAATTGGTGACATCTAATTCCATGATTTATAAGGGGTAGGCTGTCTGACATTGTAGCTGTCTCCTGTGGGCGACAATAAAGCGTCTGGCACCGTAACTAAATTGGGCCGATTGCCGCCGCAGAGCCCGGTTTTCCTGTTATCTGAAAAGCACTTAAGCGTGCTGTTTTGCTAATGCGAACCTGGCACACTATGTGCAATAATATACGTGTAGATGCTCCTTCCACCTCTTATGTTCGCCTTCTGGCCTCATAAACTCCGGAATGATGCAGAGCCGTTTACGGTGCTTATCGTCCACTGACAGATGTCGCTTCGGCCTCATCAAACACCATGGACACTACGTTGAGTGAAGCACCCATTTATGTTGTCAAACAGACCTGTTTTAACGCCTGCTTTCGAGCAGGCGTTTTTTTATGCCTTATTCCCGGTAGCGTGCCATCACCACACTCATCAAAAGCAATGCGCTCAGTGATACGCTGTAGAGCGCCTGCGCGGCGCCCCATTCGCTGGCAAGCCAGGCCGCAATGGTGGTCATCAGAGTGGCGGTTAATGTTTGCCAGCGCCACGCTTTTGCGCTGGCTGCCGGGATCTCATCTCCGCTAAACCCGGCAAGCAGACTAAACGTACCGACAGCAAACACCACATTCGAGGCCAGATGGGCGATAAAAATAAGCCCCAATGCCGCGCTCTTCTCCTCTGAGAGCAGCGGCAGCAGGCCGTATGCGCCAAGGAAAATGGCCAGACACAGCACTAACAGGCGATTGCGACGGGCATAGTGCGGCAACTTTTCACCATTCAGCAGCAGCGGGCCACAAAGCTGTCCCAGGCTACGGGCGAACAGTAGCGGTAATGCCAGCCCGGTAGCGTCGTCCGGATGTATCTGTTGCGCCAGTGCGGGCAAGAGCGCCATGGCTGGTGAACCAACCGCGGCAAGGGCAGGCAGGATCAGCAGGCTGCGCTTTTGTGCGGCGGTCAGTGAAGGCCATGCAATAGTCGATAACGGTTTGCCGTTATTGCGATTGCTCATGTCATGGGCACGATAATGTGCCCGTGTCAGCATGAGCAGAGCCACCGACGCCAGAAAACTCAGTGCATCAATGCTCAGCAATATTAGCGGGGCAACATGGTCGAACAACAGCACGCCCACCCCCGTTCCCAGCAATACCTGAGAGGCAAAAATAACGCTCTCCATCCCTGTGGCCGCAGGCAATTCATCATGCGTAAGGCCGCGCTTGAATACCAACGCCAGCGCAGGCCAGAACATCCCGCCCAGCAACGCCTCTGCCGACTGAACCATCAGCAAAGCGGGGATACTGTGATACATGAGCCCGAACAGAGGAAGGGCGAGGGCGACCATACCCAACAGCTCTGTGATAATTAAAAGAGACAGGGGCGACAAACGTCGACAGAGCTTTTCTCCCGCCAGGCTGCCCACAAAGCCCGGTAGCGTTGCCAACAGGTAGGCGAGGGTGAGCGTTGAAGGTGAGGCATGCCAGCGTAAGAGCTGACCGAAGACCAGTACCTGGGTCAGGCCATTACCCACTGAAGATAAGACAAATGCGCAGAGCAGCCGCCGCAGCCAGCGGTGCGTGCGCAGCGCGCGCACGAGCGCGAATAATAGGGTGTTCATGGTAACGATTTCCCAAAACGAGTTATTTCCTGCAGCAAGCGCTGCATCGATTGAAAGGGGTTAACTCGGGAAGATCGTTACATTGGCAGAGACGTTCCGTTAACTGAGACGGGAAAACTGTAGCACAGGATATTCAGAAATGTCAGCCAGGCAAAAAATCGGGGCCTTGCGGCCCCGACAGAGGATCACGAAGGGGGGTTATTCTGCAACGTGAGCAGCAGACCATCACGACGCATCTCGGCGGCTTCTTCCGGCTGGTGCAGCCGGTCGAGGCAGTCAGCAAGCCAGGCGTAATCGAATGCATCCGGGCGTTGTTTCAGCGCGGCACGAAACGCCAGGCAGGCCTCTTTCCACTCGCCGTGTTTCATCAGTGATTGCCCCAGCGTACTCCAGAGCATCGGGCGGTCGCCCTGCGTTTTGATTTGCTGGCGCAGGACTTTTTCTACCTGCTCAGGATTATTGGTTTTCAGGCGCGGGATCACCAGAACCAGGCGGTCGTCATACTGTCGTTTCAGCCCATCCAGGAGGATCGCCTGGGCAGTATCGTGATCGTCACATTCGATAAGGTGTTCTGCCATTGCCACCTGCAAGGGGATTTGATGACGGGTTTTGCGACTCTGGTTTTTCCACCAGCTTCGTAGACCCTCGCTTCCCAGATCGGCACGCGCCTGATCCATTAGCCCAATCCAGGCTTGTTGCTGGAGTGCTTCGCGATGCGCCTCATCTCCGACGTTTGCTTTTGCCATCGACGGAATGATGTCCAGCAGTGAACTCCATGCGCCGGTGCGGATGTAAGCCTGTTCTGCCAGACGCAACACTTCTGGATGACGCGGGGTAATTTCCAGTAGTCGGTCAACGCCATGGCGCGCGGCATGATTTTCATTGCGTGCCAGTTGCAGACGTACACGGGTAATTTCGACCGGGATCGGATCGTTTTCCGACAGCTCTGCGGCACGCTCAAGGTGCTGATTCGCACGCACTTCATCGCCACGTTGCTGTGCCGCTTCGGCCGCCAGTAAGTAGTTCACCACGGGTTGTTGCGCATGATCGGCGTTTTTCGCCATCAACTTCTCAACCTGCTGATAATCGCCTTCTGCCAGCTTGATGAGCGCCAGTTCCGTCTGTTTGCGGGCGCGGCGACGTTTACGGCCAACGAACCAGCCACGCGTATGAGCGCCGGTGCGGAAAATACGGCGTAACAGCCATTCGAGGGCAAAAAGCACCACCAGCGCCAGTACCAGAATGATGACCAGGCCAGTGACGCTGGTTTCAATGTTGTAAGTGTCAGTCTGGATCAGCACATAGCCCTGATGGCCGGCGATCATCGGACCTAACACGATCCCGGCAATCAACAGCGCAAAGAGTAATAATACTTTCAGCATGATTATTCTCCCTGCGGCGCTTGAGCAGGCGCATTCGGATCCGGGGCAACGCCAGGCTGCGCCAGAAGATTACGCACACGGGTCTGCATCAGTTTCTCCAGAATCGGCTGGCTTTTCAGCGACTCAGGGACCGCCATGGCGATGGACTGCTGCTCGAGCTTGTCAATTTCCTCAAGAAACGCTTTGGTGGCGGAATCATCCGTATCGTAATAGGCGCGAATCCAGGTAGAGACATTATCCAGCGCCTGCTTGTAGGTCTCTTCCTGATGGCGAGGTACGGCCTGTGCCGCAACTAACAGCCTTGAGCGGATATTTTCGCGCAGATAGATGTCCTGGTTCGGTGCCAGCAATGGCACTGCGGTTTCATCGCGACGGCGAATCGTGATGAAGCTGTCCATAAAGTTCTGCCAGCTTTTTTGCAGATTCACGCGCCATTCGCTAAGGGAACTCGACAGCTCACTGCTGTCTGAATCCATCGGGGAATCGTCGTCGTTGTTATCCGCCAGACGCAGATTATCAATCTGGTTCGAGAGTTGGTTCACTTTCAGGATGATGCCATCATAATCCACCTGAGAAATCGCAGAGAGGCTGGCGACATCATCAGTAATGGCGCGGCGCGCAGTGATAAGGCTGGGATCGTTCATGTCCGCCAGGCTGGCATCGGCGCTTTTCAGCAGCGCCGCGGCGGTGGTGACATCCTGATCGCTCCACAGCTTACGCCCGGCCAGTTTGACCAGGAAATCAGCCTGCGCCAGTAGCCAGGTTTTCGCATCGGTGCCGGAAATAGTGGCGACTTTTTGCTGAACCTCATTTAACTGCCTGGCGAGCGCGTCTTGCTGACGTTTGGCCTCATCAAGCTGCGTGGCCTGCTGTTTAATAACGCCTTCCAGCCCGGCTTTTTGTTTGTCCTGCGCTTGCTGCATCGCAATGACCTGGTTGGCCAGCTCATCATTCGTTGCGCGCAGTACGGTAGTTTGCTGCTTTACCCAGCCATAAAGACCGACGCCTGCTGCCAGCGCAATTGCAATAGCAATCACGCTAAGTGCAAGACTTGTCTTGCCCGCGCGGTTGTTCTTCTCGGCGTTTTTCGGCGGCGGCGTGTAGCCATCAGCCTGCTTGGTTTCTTCAACCACGGCAGAGGAGTGTTGTTGTTCCGTCATTATGGCTTCCCATTATGAGTGTTATTGTAATGCGCGAAGCAGCGCATCGTTGTCTGCGTTTTCAGCGACCTGAATATCTTGCCAGCCCAGTTCCCGGGCGAGGTTCGCCAGACGCTCGCTGACGACCAACAGCCGACAGCGTAGTAACCAATTTTCGCGATACCAGAGCGGAATAAGCGTAAAAAGCTGTTGCAGCATCTCACCGCTGGTGACCACTATCGTATCGACACCGCGCGTATGCCAGCGCATGGCCTCTTGTGCCCCGTCATACAACTTCCCACAGCGTTGATAACATTCGCAAAACTCAACCTGAGCGCCGCGAGCCACCAGCGTTTCACCTAATAACTCACGTCCGCCGTTTCCCCGTAAGATTAGCGCACGTTTGCCCTGAATGTTTTGTAATTCAGGCAATTGTAGTAGGACTTCGCTGATTTCCTGGTCCAGTGGATAGCGAACCTCAATACCGCTGGCAGTATGTAACGCCAGCGCGGTTGTGCGACCAATGGCAAAGTAGCGTGGCTGTAAAGGCCAGTGAGCGTGGGTTTGCTGTAAATGCGCGTGGGCAAATGTCACGGCATGCTGTGATAAGGCAAAAACCATATCGTCTTGGCCCAGCGCCGACAGACGTTCGGGCAGCGTGTTGAGTTCCCTGCCTGGGGTGAACTCAATCAACGGAAAGCTCCATGCCACCTGTCCCAGTGCGCGCAGTCGGCTCACTAACATTTCCCCTGACGGGGAGGGGCGGGTGACAAGGATATTCATGCGGGCGCATCTCCGTTGTAGACGTCAGCCAAAATTTCACGTGCGCCGTTATCCAGCAGTTCCTCGGCAAGTGAGATACCTAACTGGACGGCTTCGTCCGGATGACCCCGGCGCTCGCCCTGGACCATTTTCGAACCGTCCGGCGCGCCAACCAGCGCACGCAGCCACAGTTCACCATCATGTAATTCAGCATAGCTGCCAATTGGTACCTGGCAGCCGCCTTCGAGACGGGTATTCATGGCACGCTCTGCGGAAACCCGCACGGCGGTTTCGTGATGGTTAAGCGGGGCGAGCAGCAAACGGGTGCGTTCGTCTGCAAGACGGCACTCAATGCCCACCGCCCCCTGACCCACTGCCGGGAGCGAAAGCTCTGCTGGCAGCGCGACGCGAATTCGCGATTCGAGCCCCAGACGTTTCAGGCCTGCCACCGCCAGGATGATGGCGTCATAATCACCGCTATCGAGTTTCGACAGACGGGTACCGACGTTGCCACGTAAAGAGCGGATCACCAGATCGGGGCGGCGTGCCGCCAACTGACACTGCCGACGTAAACTTGATGTGCCAACTACGCTTCCCGCAGGCAGCGCGTCGATGTCGCTGTAGTGATTAGAGACAAAGGCATCGCGCGGATCTTCACGCTCACAAATCGTCACCAGACCCAACCCTTCCGGGAACTCGACGGGGACATCTTTCATAGAGTGCACGGCGATATCGGCGCGATTTTCAAGCAATGCCAGCTCAAGTTCCTTCACAAACAGGCCCTTACCGCCGACTTTCGCCAGCGGTGTGTCCAGAATGACATCGCCACGCGTGACCATAGGCACCAGTTCGACCGTCAGGCCCGGGTGGAGTGCCTCAAGACGCTGCTTAACATATTGTGCCTGCCAAAGTGCAAGGGGACTTTGCCGTGTGGCAATTCTCAGAACATTGTCTAACATGCTTGTTACCGTCATTATCATCCATCGACCATCCTAACATTCTTGTCTTAGGGTGTCAGTGTTCGTGGTGATTGCATAGGTGAGGCGAGCACGGTCTCGTCAAAACGAGACACACCCTCAGCCGTAATTGGGAATTTACACATTGTAATTGGTGCTAAACTGGTATGTAGCGCATCTTTCTTTACGGTCAATCAGCAAGGTGTTAAATTGATCACGTTTTAGACCATTTTTTCGTCTGTACCACCACAAAGACAAGGGCGAAAAAAGGTGACGGCGATTTTGGACTTTCTGTAAACATCAGGCGATACGTCTTGTACCTCTATATTGAGACTCTGAAGCAGAGGCTGGATGCCATCAATCAATTGCGTGTGGATCGCGCGCTAGCGGCCATGGGCCCTGCTTTCCAGCAGGTCTACAGTCTGCTGCCCACGCTTTTGCACTACCATCATCCGTTGATGCCGGGCTACCTCGAAGGTAGCGTTCCAAAAGGCATTTGCCTCTACACGCCTGATGAAACCCAACGCCACTACCTCAACGAGCTTGAGCTCTACCGTGGAATGCCCCCGCAGGAATCGCCAAAAGGCGAGTTGCCGATAACCGGCGTCTACTCCATGGGCAGTACTTCATCGGTAGGACAAAGCTGCTCTTCTGACCTGGATATCTGGGTTTGCCACCAGTCGTGGCTCGATAACGAAGAGCGCCAATTGTTGCAGCGTAAATGCAGCCTGCTTGAGAGCTGGGCCGCATCGCTGGGTGTGGAAGTCAGCTTCTTCTTAATTGATGAAAACCGTTTCCGCCATAATGAAAGCGGCAGTCTGGGTGGTGAAGACTGTGGCTCGACGCAGCATATTTTGTTGCTCGATGAATTCTATCGTACCGCTGTGCGTCTGGCCGGTAAGCGTATTCTGTGGAATATGGTGCCGGGCGATGAAGAAGAGCACTATGACGATTACGTCATGACGCTCTATGCACAGGGCGTACTGACGCCAAATGAATGGCTGGACCTCGGCGGCCTGAGCTCCCTTTCCGCCGAAGAGTACTTCGGTGCCAGCCTGTGGCAGCTCTATAAAAGTATCGACTCCCCCTATAAAGCAGTGCTGAAAACCCTGCTACTGGAAGCCTATTCCTGGGAGTATCCGAACACCCGCCTGTTGGCGAAAGACATTAAACAGCGTCTGCACGACGGCGAAATCGTTTCGTTCGGTCTGGATCATTACTGCATGATGCTGGAGCGCGTCACCCATTATCTGACCGCGATTGAAGATTTCACGCGTCTTGATCTTGTGCGTCGATGTTTCTATTTAAAAGTGTGCGAGAAACTGAGCCGTGAGCGTGCCTGTGTGGGCTGGCGGCGTGAAGTGGTCAGTCAGCTAGTGAAAGAGTGGGGGTGGGACGAAGCGCGTCTCACCATGCTCGATAACCGGGCAAACTGGAAAATCGACCAGGTGCGTGAAGCGCATAACGAGCTGCTCGATGCCATGATGCAGAGTTACCGTAACCTGATTCGCTTTGCGCGCCGCAATAATCTGAGCGTCTCCGCCAGTCCGCAGGACATCGGTGTGCTGACCCGTAAGTTATATGCCGCTTTCGAAGCGTTGCCGGGTAAAGTCACCCTGGTGAATCCGCAGATTTCTCCGGATCTCTCCGAGCCTAATTTAACCTTTATCCATGTGCCGCCGGGCCGTGCGAATCGTACGGGTTGGTATCTGTACAACCGCGCCCCAAACATGGACTCTATTGTTAGTCACCAGCCGCTGGAATATAACCGTTACCTGAACAAACTGGTGGCGTGGGCGTGGTTCAATGGTTTGCTGACGTCGCGTACTCGCCTGTTTATTAAAGGTAATGGCATTGTCGATTTGGCAAAGCTGCAGGAGATGGTGGCGAATGTGTCCCATCACTTCCCGCTGCGTCTGCCTGCGCCAACGCCAAAAGCGTTGTACAGCCCGTGCGAAATTCGCCATCTGGCGATTATCGTGAACCTGGAATATGACCCGACTGCGGCATTCCGTAACCAGGTCGTGCATTTCGATTTCCGTAAGCTTGATGTGTTCAGCTTCGGTGAGCAGCAAAACTGTCTGGTTGGCAGCGTAGACCTGCTTTATCGCAACTCCTGGAATGAAGTGCGTACCCTGCATTTCAACGGCGAGCAGGCGATGATTGAAGCGCTGAAAACCATTCTGGGCAAAATGCATCAGGATGCCGCGCCGCCGGATAGCGTTGAAGTATTCTGTTATAGCCAGCATCTGCGCGGCTTGATCCGTACCCGCGTGCAGCAACTGGTTTCTGAATGTATTGAGCTGCGCCTGTCCAGTACCCGCCAGGAAACGGGGCGCTTTAAAGCGTTACGCGTGGCCGGACAGACCTGGGGGCTTTTCTTCGAGCGCCTGAATGTATCGGTGCAGAAACTGGAAAACGCGATTGAGTTTTATGGCGCGATTTCTCATAACAAACTGCACGGGCTGTCGGTTCAGGTCGAAACGAACCACGTCAAACTGCCGCAGGTGGTGGATGGGTTTGCCAGCGAAGGGATTATTCAATTCTTCTTTGAAGAGACCGGCGATGACGGTTTCAATATCTATATTCTGGATGAAAGCAACCGCGCGGAAGTCTATCACCACTGCGAAGGCAGCAAAGAGGAGCTGGTGCGCGATGTTAGCCGCTTCTATTCGTCTTCGCACGACCGCTTTACCTACGGCTCAAGCTTTATCAACTTTAACCTGCCGCAGTTCTATCAAATCGTGAATGTGGATGGCCGGGCGCAGGTGATTCCGTTCCGCAATCAGGCTATCACGCCCGTTGCGTCTGCTAATCAGGATAACGACGCACCGCTCTTGCAGCAGTACTTCTCCTGATGTTTTAGTGGGTCGCCCGGGTAAGCGCAGCGTACCCGGGACTCCCGGATGCGGCGCAATGCCTTATCCGGGGTTAGATGTTAGCCGCGAAAACTTACCTCTTCACCAGCCTGTTGCGTCGCCGCCTGTTCCAGCAGATCCCAGAAGGTTTCGCCTGAACGGTCGCAAACCCACTCGTCACCTTTCAGATCGAAATGGTAACCGCCTTGTTTGGCCGCCAGCCACACCTGATGCAGGGGTTCCTGGCGGTTAATGATGATTTTGCTGCCGTTTTCAAAGGTGATAGTCAATATGCCGCCGTTAATTTCGCAGTCGATATCGCTGTCGCCGTCCCAGTCGTCCAGACGCTCTTCAATGGTCATCCAAAGAGTGTCAGCAAGGCGATGAAATTCACTGTCGTTCATTGTCGTTTCCCGTTTTACGTGATGGCGGCAGTATAACGCGAAACATTTCCCGCTGCAGGGTGAGTGCAAACTCTTGCTTTTGTGTCTTCTCCTGCGATGATAGAAAGCAGAAAGAATGAACCAACAGGCAACCTACAATGAAAGACGTGTGTCGAACCCTGGCTGTATTATTAACCTTATTTAGCCTGACGGGCTGTGGTCTGAAAGGGCCGCTCTATTTTCCGCCGGCTGACAAAAATGCGCCGCCGCCAACCAAAAAAACCGAAAGCGCCATTCAGACAACGACCCCGGATCGTAACGATCGTGGCGATAATGGTGGCCCAACGCAGGTGAATTACTAACGTTCCCGTGCTGTATCCGCGTATATGGAGTAGATGATGCAGTTCTCTAAAATGCATGGCCTTGGCAACGATTTTATGGTCGTCGACGCGGTAACGCAGAATGTCTTTTTTTCCCCTGATCTGATCCGTCGTATGGCTGACAGGCATCTCGGAGTGGGGTTCGATCAACTGCTGGTGGTCGAACCCCCCTACGATCCCGAACTCGATTTCCACTATCGCATCTTTAATGCTGACGGCAGCGAAGTCTCCCAGTGCGGAAATGGCGCACGTTGTTTTGCCCGTTTTGTGCGCTTAAAAGGGTTGACCAATAAACGTGACATTCGCGTCAGCACCGCGAATGGCCGCATGGTATTAACCGTAACGGATGATGAGCTGGTGCGCGTGAACATGGGCGAACCCAACTTCGAGCCATCGCAGGTTCCGTTCCGGGCGAACAAAGCGGAAAAGACCTATATTATGCGTGCGGCGGAACAAACAATATTGTGCGGCGTTGTCTCAATGGGCAATCCGCACTGTGTTATCCAGGTCGATGATGTCGATACCGCTCCGGTTGAAACGCTGGGGCCGGTAATGGAGAGCCACGAACGCTTTCCTGAGCGCGCCAATATTGGTTTCATGCAAGTGGTCAAACGCGATTACATCCGACTGCGCGTGTATGAACGCGGCGCGGGCGAAACGCAGGCCTGCGGAAGCGGCGCTTGCGCGGCGGTCGCGGTCGGCATCCAGCAAGGTTTGCTGGCAGAAGAAGTACGTGTGGAACTCCCAGGCGGTCGGCTGGATATCGCATGGAAAGGACCGGGCCAACCGTTGTTTATGACTGGCCCGGCGGCACATGTCTATGACGGATTTATTCATCTATGAAGCAACCAGGGGAAGAACTGCAGGAAACGTTTATGGAACTGGATGACCACGCTGTCGTCGATTATCTGTTGCGTAATCCTGAGTTTTTTATCCGTAATGCACACGCTGTTGAAGCTATTCGTGTTCCTCATCCCGTACGCGGTTCGATTTCGTTAGTCGAGTGGCACATGGTGCGGGCACGTAACCATATCAACGTGCTGGAAGAGAACATGACGTTGCTGATGGAGCAGGCCAGCGCCAATGAAGGTCTGTTCTATCGCCTGTTGCGTCTGCAGGGCAAACTGGCATCGGCCAAAAGCCTTGAGGAAATGTTGAATCGCTTCCAGCGGTGGGCCAGAGATTTGGGGCTGGCAGGCGCTACCGTCCGCCTGTTCCCGGACCGCTGGCGTCTTGGCGCGCCGTCCGGTTTTACCCACCTTGCGCTCTCACGCCAGGCTTTTGAGCCACTGCGTATTCAGCGTCTGGGTCAACAGCAGCACTATCTCGGTTCACTGAACGGACCGGAGTTACTCTTACTTTTGCCGGAAGCGAAAGCGATCGGTTCTGTGGCGGTAACAATGATGGGGCCAGACGCCGATTTGGGCGTGGTGCTGTTCAGTAGTCGCGACCCGCATCACTACCAGCATGGCCAGGGCACGCAACTGCTGGAAGAGATCGCCATAATGTTACCGGACCTGCTGGAGCGCTGGATCGAGCGCGTATGACCGATTCGCCTCTGCATCTGGCCGTCACGCGTTTTCTGCGCTATCTGGGCGTGGAGCGTCAGTTAAGCCCCATCACGCTTCTCAATTATCAGCGTCAGCTTGATGCCATCATTGCGCTTGCCGGGGAAATCGGCCTGCAGCGCTGGCAACAATGTGACGCCGCCGCGGTACGGGCTTTTGCCGTACGCAGTCGCCGCAAAGGACTGGGAGCCGCCAGTCTGGCGCTACGCCTTTCGGCTTTACGCAGCTTCTTTGACTGGCTGGTGAGTCAGGGCGAGCTTCCGGCCAACCCCGCGAAGGGTATTTCCGCTCCGAAAACGCCGCGTCACTTGCCAAAAAATATCGACGTGGACGACGTAAACCGTCTGCTGGATATCGATCTTAACGATCCGCTGGCGGTACGCGACAGGGCGATGCTGGAGGTAATGTACGGTGCCGGGCTGCGTTTATCCGAACTGGTGGGGCTGGATATCAAACACCTTGATTTGGAAAGTGGTGAGGTCTGGGTGATGGGGAAAGGCAGCAAAGAGCGCCGTTTACCTGTCGGGCGTAATGCGGTCATCTGGATTGAACACTGGCTGGATTTACGCGGGTTATTTGGCAGCGAAGAAGAGGCGCTGTTTCTCTCGAAATTGGGGAAACGTATTTCCGCACGCAATGTGCAAAAACGCTTTGCTGAGTGGGGAATCAAACAGGGGCTGAACAGTCACGTGCACCCGCATAAACTGCGTCACTCCTTTGCCACCCATATGCTGGAGTCCAGCGGCGATCTGCGCGGCGTGCAGGAACTGTTGGGGCATGCTAACCTTTCCACCACACAAATCTATACCCATCTTGATTTTCAATACCTTGCCTCAGTGTATGACGCAGCGCATCCACGCGCCAAACGGGGGAAATAATGCGATTTTACCGGCCTGTGGGCCTCATCTCTGCCATCACTTTTGATCTCGACGATACCCTTTACGATAACCGCCCGGTTATTCTGCGCACTGAACAGGAATCCCTGCTGTTTGTGCAACAATATCACCCCTCGCTGAATGCGCTGGAAAACACGGATTTGAAACGCATTCGCCAGTCGTTGTTGCTCGCGGAACCGGAGATCTACCACGATGTGACCGAATGGCGTCGTCGTGCGGTCGAACGCGCCATGCTGGATGCCGGGTTAACCGTTGATGAAGCGGCAGAAGGGGCGCAAGCGGCAATGCAGCACTTCGCGAAATGGCGCAGCCGTGTTGATGTGCCGCAAGAGACCCACGAAACCCTGGCAAAGCTCGCTGAAAAATGGCCGCTAGTGGCGATCACTAACGGCAATGCGCAGCCAGCGTTATTCGGCCTGGACGATTACTTTGAATTTGTGCTGCGCGCTGGCCCTGACGGGCGTGCGAAGCCGTTTAATGATATGTACCACCTTGCGGCTGAACGTCTGAACATTCCGTTGGGTGAAATTCTGCACGTCGGTGATGACCTGACGACAGATGTCGCCGGTGCCATTCGCTGTGGTATGCAGGCCTGCTGGATCAAACCGGAAGGGGCAGACCTGCTGACGGCTTCTGATAGCCGATTGCTGCCACATCTGGAGATTTCGCGGTTGGCATCCCTCACCACGCTGATATAATCACCACAAGTTCTGTATAAATTCCCAGGGGTTGTTACGCTTCATCCTTCGGTCTACAGGTGCCTTGGCGGCACTCACTCATCCCCAGTCACATAGTTAATCTATGCTCCTGGGGATTCATGAGCTTGTCGCCTTCCTGTAAACCAAATGATATAGCGCAGCGGCTTCATACTAACCCGGCGGTGCCAATGGACGTTTCTTACCTGCTCGACAGCCTTAATGACAAACAGCGTGATGCGGTCGCCGCGTCGCGTAGCAATATGCTGGTGCTGGCCGGGGCAGGCAGTGGCAAGACGCGCGTGCTGGTGCATCGCATCGCCTGGCTGATGACCGTGGAAAACTGCTCGCCGTACTCCATTATGGCGGTGACCTTTACCAACAAAGCGGCGGCGGAAATGCGCCACCGTATCGGCCAGCTTATGGGGACCAGCCAGGGCGGCATGTGGGTGGGTACTTTTCACGGGCTGGCGCATCGCCTGCTGCGTGCGCACCATATGGACGCCAACCTGCCGCAGGATTTCCAGATCCTCGACAGCGAAGACCAGTTGCGTTTGCTTAAGCGTCTGATCAAGGCGATGAACCTTGATGAGAAGCAGTGGCCGCCGCGCCAGGCCATGTGGTACATCAACGGCCAAAAAGATGAAGGCATTCGCCCGCATCATATTCAAAGCTACGGTAACCCGGTCGAGCAGACCTGGCAGAAGGTTTATCAGGCCTATCAGGAAGCCTGCGATCGCGCCGGGTTGGTGGATTTCGCCGAGCTGCTGCTCCGTGCCCATGAGCTGTGGCTCAATAAGCCGCATATCCTGCAGCACTACCGCGAACGTTTTACCAACATCCTGGTGGATGAGTTCCAGGATACCAACAACATTCAGTATGCCTGGATCCGCCTGCTGGCAGGCGACACCGGCAAAGTAATGATTGTCGGCGACGATGATCAGTCGATTTACGGCTGGCGTGGGGCGCAGGTGGAAAATATCCAGCGCTTCCTCAACGACTTCCCCGGCGCGCAGACGATCCGCCTGGAGCAGAACTACCGCTCAACCAGCAATATTCTCAGCGCGGCGAACGCCCTTATCGAAAACAACAACGGGCGTCTGGGGAAAAACCTGTGGACCGACGGTGCCGATGGCGAGCCGATTTCACTCTATTGCGCTTTCAACGAGCTGGATGAGGCTCGTTTTGTTGTTAACCGTATTAAAACCTGGCAGGAGAGCGGCGGTGCGCTGGAACATTGCGCCATTCTCTATCGCAGTAACGCCCAGTCCCGTGTGCTGGAAGAGGCGTTATTACAGGCAAGCATGCCGTATCGTATTTACGGTGGGATGCGCTTCTTTGAACGTCAGGAAATCAAAGACGCACTCTCTTATTTGCGCCTGATTGCAAACCGAAATGATGATGCCGCCTTTGAACGTGTGGTGAATACGCCGACGCGTGGGATCGGTGACAGAACGCTGGACGTGGTACGCCAGACTTCGCGCGATCGTCAACTGACGCTATGGCAGGCGACACGCGAACTGTTGCAGGAAAAAGTACTGGCCGGTCGCGCGGCGAGTGCATTACAGCGCTTTATGGAGCTGATTGACGCGCTGGCTCAGGAGACGGCGGACATGCCATTGCACGTACAAACGGACCGCGTGGTGAAAGATTCCGGCCTGTGGATGATGTACGAGCAGGAGAAAGGCGAGAAAGGCCAGACGCGTATCGAGAACTTAGAGGAACTGGTCACGGCAACGCGCCAGTTCAGCTACAACGAAGAAGATGAAGATCTGATGCCTTTGCAGGCATTCCTCTCCCATGCCGCGCTGGAAGCGGGTGAAGGGCAGGCGGATACCTGGCAGGACGCAGTACAACTGATGACACTGCACTCCGCCAAGGGGCTTGAGTTCCCGCAGGTGTTTATTGTCGGGATGGAAGAGGGGATGTTCCCGAGCCAGATGTCGCTGGATGAAGGCGGCCGTCTGGAAGAGGAACGTCGCCTGGCCTATGTCGGCGTGACCCGTGCGATGCAGAAGCTGACGCTGACTTATGCCGAAACCCGCCGTCTGTATGGCAAAGAGGCCTATCACCGTCCATCGCGCTTTATCGGCGAGTTGCCAGAAAACTGTGTCGAAGAGGTGCGCTTGCGCGCTACCGTCAGCCGTCCGGTCAGCCATCAACGCCTTGGCGCGCCGATTTCAGAGAACGACACGGGCTATAAACTGGGACAGCGTGTGCGTCATCCGAAGTTCGGTGAAGGGACAATTGTTAATCTGGAAGGCAGCGGCGAGCACAGCCGTTTGCAGGTGGCATTCCAGGGGCAGGGCATTAAATGGCTGGTGGCTGCTTATGCACGTCTTGAAACAGTGTAACTTTCAGAAAAATATCATTATTTTGTAATATTCTGCTAGCCTTATACGCTAAGGGGGAAATATTACCCTTTAGCGTTTCGTTGCGTGTTGACGCCTCATTTTTGCTGGCGTAACATGCGCGCACGATCACGCTAAGAGGACATTCGCCTTGGACACACCCAGTAGATACTGGCTCAATTCCCTGTCATCCAGGAACAACTCCTAAGGCTATCTCCTTATGCTGATGGCCTTAGTGGTTGTCAGCGACCTGCTGTATTCCCGTCGCGCTGAGTCAGGCTGTTTAATGGTCTGAAACGCCAAATGTTTCTTGTGTGCCCAACCGAACTGTCCAGTCATTTTTGCATTGGGAGTCCCGGCTATGCTGAGCGCATTTCAACTGGAAAATAATCGTTTAACCCGTCTCGAAGCTGACGAAATAAAGCACCTCGCCAGTTCCGTCTGGGTTGACCTGGTCGAGCCGGACGATGACGAGCGAACCCGCGTGCAGTCTGAATTGGGTCAGAACCTGGCGACACGCCCGGAACTGGAAGACATCGAAGCATCTGCGCGTTTTTTTGAAGATGAAGACGGCTTGCACATCCACTCCTTCTTCTTCTTTGAAGATGCGGAAGACCATGCTGGCAACTCCACCGTGGCATTTACTATCCGCGAAGGCCGCCTTTTCACCCTGCGTGAGCGCGAATTACCCGCATTTCGTCTCTACCGTATGCGTGCCCGTAGCCAGGCTATGGTCGATGGCAACGCCTATGAGTTACTGCTCGATCTCTTCGAGACCAAAATCGAACAGCTCGCAGACGAAATCGAAAACATCTATAGCGATCTGGAAAAACTCAGCCGTGTGATCATGGAAGGTCATCAGGGTGATGAATATGACGAAGCGCTCTCCACGCTGGCGGAACTGGAAGATATCGGCTGGAAGGTACGTCTGTGTCTGATGGATACCCAGCGCGCGCTGAACTTCCTGGTGCGTAAAGCGCGTTTGCCGGGCGGTCAGTTGGAGCAGGCCCGCGAAATCCTGCGAGATATCGAATCCCTGCTGCCGCACAACGAATCCCTGTTCCAGAAAGTGAACTTCCTGATGCAGGCGGCTATGGGCTTTATCAATATTGAGCAGAACCGGATCATCAAGATCTTCTCGGTCGTTTCCGTTGTCTTCCTGCCGCCGACGCTGGTGGCATCCAGTTACGGGATGAACTTCGAGTTTATGCCTGAGCTGCACTGGAGCTTTGGCTACCCTGGCGCGATTGTCTTTATGATCCTCGCCGGGTTGGCGCCGTATCTCTACTTCAAACGTCGTAACTGGCTGTAAATCTAAAATAAAAGGTTCAGCAATTCTGCTGAACCTTCCTTTACGGATCTTATCGCGCGTGGCTTCCTTCACCTGCTCTGGCTGATTAAAGACGCGGCGATATCAGCGGTACGGAATCCTGACGCCGGCAATTACCGACCCCTGCGTTGGGTGTACAGTGCATCCATCACGAATATGGCGAGCGCAACCCAAATAAACCCGAATGTCACCATTTTGTCCGCCCCCGGATGCTCGTCATAAAACGTCACCGCCAGCAGGAACATCAACGTTGGGCCAATATACTGGAAGAAACCCAGTGTCGACAGGCGCAGACGCGTCGCCGCGCCGGTAAAGCACAGCAGGGGAACGGTAGTGACCACCCCGGCGGCCATCAACAGCAGATTAAGCGACCAGCTATTTTGTGTCATATGGCTGGTCGCGCTATCGGCAATCCCAAACAGCCAGATAGCCGCCACGGGCAGCAGCCACAGTGTTTCCACCAGCATGCCGGTTTGCGCGTCGACGGCGATTTTTTTACGCAGCAGGCCGTAGAAGGCGAAACTAAAGGCCAGGCCCAGCGAGATAATCGGCAAGGAGCCGAAGGCCCACAACTGTACCAGTACGCCACTGGCGGCCAGTATTACCGCCAGCCACTGCATGCGGCGGAAACGTTCACCAAGGAAAACCATCCCCAGCAGGATATTAACCAGTGGGTTAATAAAATACCCCAGGCTTGCTTCCAGCAGATGGTGGTTATTTACTGACCAGATAAAGAGCAGCCAGTTACCTCCAACGAGAACGGCAGATACCGCTAACAGCAAGATTTTCTTTGGCGTACGTAAAAGCTGTTTCACCTGCGACCACTGACGGCTGACGCTTATCAGGGCGATCATGAAGAAGAAGGACCAGATAATTCGGTGAGTCAGGATTTCATCGGCAGGAACGAACCAGATAACTTTGAAATAGGCCGGTGCGACGCCCCAAATAAAATAAGCGGCCAGAGCAAATATCACTCCCAACCGCGTCTGTTTTGCATCCATCAGGAAAACTCTTTGCTGAAAAGTAACGACATTTTACCCGATTTTCGCGGCTTAACCCACCATATAGGTTGCTGTGGCGCTGGCGATATAGAGCTGCTCTTCGTTATGTAACTCGACACGCGCGACCGCAACCTTGTTCCCGGCACGCAGTAACGTACTGGTGGCGGTGAAGCGATTACCCCGGCCCGGACGTAAATAATCGACGCGCAAATCAATGGTGCCCATTCGCGACAGACGAGCACGTAATTCATCTTCGGTGAGGGTGTCATGGCGTGTCAGCGTGCTGCCAACGCACACCAGGCCTGCGGCGACATCCAGTGCGGAGGCAATAACCCCGCCGTGTAAAATGCTCTGCGCCCAGTTTCCCACCATCATGGGCTGATTGTTGAAGCTGAGTTGGGCAAAATCCTTCTCGTAGCGAGTAAGCTCCAGACCCAGCGCACGATTGAAGGGCATGTGGTAGACGAATATCTCACCCACGAGTTTTAATGCGGCTTCTGCTGTGAGGACGGCAGACATAGTGGCTCTTCCGTTAGGTTAATGAAATGTTGATTTTATGCCTCTAAATTGTTGAATTCCAGTTTAAGAGAGGATACCTGCGCAGCGTCTCAATAAATATGTAGAATAGATGTTGTAAAAATATTCAGTTCATCAACATTGTTCAGGGGAAGAAAACCGATGCGGACGTTTCTGGGTTGGTTTGTGGCATTGTGTGCGCTGCCTTTCGCGGCTTTTGCGCAGGAAGCGACAGTAAAAGAAGTTCATGATGCGCCTGCTGTGCGCGGTAGTATTATCGCGAATATGCTGCAGGAGCATGATAATCCGTTCACGCTCTATCCGTATGAGTCGAACTACCTGCTTTATACCTACACCAGCGACATGAATAAAGAAGCCATTCGTTCATATAGTTGGTCTGATGAAGCGCGTAAGGATGAAGTAAAATTCCAGCTCAGCCTGGCGTTCCCGCTGTGGCGCGGTATAGTCGGTCCGAATTCCGTGTTGGGCGCTTCCTATACGCAAAAATCGTGGTGGCAGCTTTCTAACACGAAGGAGCCTGCTTCTTCGCCGTTCCGTGAAACCAACTATGAACCGCAGTTGTTCCTCGGTTTTGCTACTGATTACAGCTTTGCGGGCTGGACATTGCGCGATATGGAGTTTGGCTTCAACCATGACTCCAATGGCCGTTCTGATCCCACATCGCGTAGCTGGAACCGCCTTTATACGCGTTTGATGGCGCAAAATGGCAACTGGCTGGTGGAAGTAAAACCCTGGTATGTGGTGGGTAACACCGACGATAACCCGGATATCACCAAATATCTTGGCCACTATCAACTGCGGGTCGGCTACCAGTATGGCGAGGCCATTTTCAGCGTCAAAGGGCAGTACAACTGGAACACGGGCTACGGTGGCGCAGAAGTCGGCGTCAGCTATCCGATCACCAAACATGTCCGTTTCTACACCCAGGTATACAGCGGTTATGGCGAGTCGTTAATTGACTACAATTTCAATCAGACGCGTGTTGGTGTCGGCGTAATGCTCAACGATCTGTTTTAAGCATTGCAGTTTCATGAGCAGGCGCTGAAAATAGCGCCTGTTTTCTTTTGTCGAGTGGAGTAAATGTGGCGCAGGCGGAAGTATTGAATCTGGAATCGACAGCCCTGGAAGTTTTACGGGAAACCTTCGGCTACCAGCAGTTCCGTCCGGGTCAGCAACATATCATCGATACCGTGCTCGGCGGCCGCGACTGTCTGGTTGTCATGCCGACCGGTGGCGGCAAATCTCTCTGCTATCAAATTCCGGCGCTGATTCTGCCTGGCCTGACGGTGGTGGTATCGCCGCTGATCTCTCTGATGAAAGATCAGGTTGATCAGTTACTGGCGAACGGCGTTGCTGCGGCCTGTCTGAACTCAACACAAAGTCGTGAACAACAGCTTGAGGTGATGGCTGGCTGCCGCACCGGACAAATCCGTCTGCTGTATATCGCTCCTGAGCGGCTGATGCTTGATAACTTTCTTGAGCAACTGACGCACTGGAACCCGGTACTCCTGGCGGTGGATGAAGCGCACTGTATCTCCCAGTGGGGTCATGATTTCCGCCCGGAATATGCCGCACTTGGCCAGCTTCGTCAGTATCTGCCGTCTGTGCCTTTTATGGCATTGACCGCCACGGCGGATGATACCACTCGTCGCGATATTGAACGTCTTCTGGGGCTGAACGACCCGCTGATTCAGATCAGCAGTTTTGACCGACCCAATATCCGCTACATGCTGATGGAGAAATTCAAACCTCTCGATCAGCTTTTACGCTATGTACACGACCAGCGCGGTAAGTCCGGAATTATTTACTGCAATAGCCGGGCGAAGGTGGAAGACACCGCCGCTCGCCTGCAAAGCCGGGGTTTTAGCGCCGCGGCGTATCATGCCGGGCTGGAAAACGCGGTGCGCGCCAGCGTGCAGGAGAAATTCCAGCGCGATGATCTGCAAATCGTGGTCGCGACCGTCGCATTCGGTATGGGGATTAACAAACCCAACGTGCGATTTGTGGTTCACTTCGACATTCCGCGTAATATCGAGTCTTACTATCAGGAAACCGGCCGTGCCGGGCGTGATGGCCTGCCCGCCGAGGCGATGCTGTTCTACGCGCCGGAAGACATGGCCTGGCTGCGCCGTTGCCTTGAAGAAAAACCGGCCGGGCAATTGCAGGATATTGAGCGTCATAAGCTCAATGCGATGGGGGCCTTTGCGGAAGCGCAAACCTGCCGCCGTCTGGTCTTGCTCAATTACTTTGGCGAAGGGCGTCAGGAAGCCTGCGGTAACTGCGATATCTGCCTTGATCCGCCGAAACAGTACGATGGCCTGAACGATGCGCAAATTGCGCTCTCGACCATTGGTCGCGTCAATCAGCGTTTCGGGATGGGCTATGTGGTTGAGGTGATCCGTGGGGCGAATAACCAACGTATCCGTGAACTCGGCCACGATAAGCTTAAGGTCTACGGCATGGGCCGGGAAAAAAGCCATGAGCATTGGGTAAGCGTGATTCGCCAGCTTATTCATTTGGGGCTGGTCACGCAGAACATTGCCCAGCATTCATCGTTACAGATGACCGATGCCGCGCGTCCGGTGCTGCGTGGTGAGGTTCCGTTGCAACTCGCTGTGCCGCGTGTGGTCGCGCTGAAATCCCGGGTGATGCAAAAGGCGGCGGTCGGCAACTATGACCGCAAGCTGTTCGCTAAGCTGCGCAAATTACGTAAAGCGATTGCCGATGAAAACAACGTGCCGCCGTATGTGGTCTTCAACGACGCAACGCTGATTGAAATGGCCGAACAGATGCCCATTACGCCAGGTGAAATGCTCGGGGTTAACGGCGTAGGCGTACGTAAACTTGAGCGCTTTGGTCAGGAGTTTATGGCGCTGATTCGTGCCCATGTGGATGGCGATGATGACGAGTAGCCAGCACAGAGAAAAAGTGTCAGGATAGTAACCCACTTTATTATCTTTCCGCGAGTTAACCATGTTAATGCTGTTTCTCACCGTTGCCCTGGTGCACATTGTGGCGTTAATGAGCCCCGGCCCGGACTTCTTCTTTGTGTCGCAAACCGCCGTCAGCCGCTCCCGCAAAGAGGCGATGATGGGGGTGCTCGGCATTACCACAGGCGTGATGGTGTGGGCAGGCGTTGCACTGCTCGGTCTTAACCTGATCCTTGAAAAAATGGCCTGGTTGCACAGTATCATTATGGTCGGCGGCGGCCTGTACCTGTGCTGGATGGGTTACCAGATGCTGCGTGGTGCGCTGAAAAAAGAAGAGAACAAAGCCGGTGCGCCGCAGATTGAACTGGCAACCAGCAGTGGTCGAAGCTTTATGAAGGGGCTGTTGACGAACCTCGCCAATCCGAAAGCGATCATCTACTTCGGTTCGGTGTTCTCACTGTTTGTCGGCGACAGCGTGGGAGCCGGGGCGCGCTGGGGGATCTTTATGCTGATCACGCTGGAAACTTTCGCCTGGTTCACCGTCGTGGCAAGCCTGTTCGCCTTACCGGCGATGCGCCGTGGTTATCAGCGTCTGGCGAAGTGGATTGACGGTTTTGCCGGTGCGCTGTTCGCCGGTTTCGGTATCCATTTGATCATTTCGCGTTAATGTTTGTCCCGGAGGCGCTGCCGCTGTCCGGGGCTATGTGTTAGCCCGGATAAGGCGTTCACGCCGCCTCCGGGACGACACCGAACTCAGGCATGCCTTGCCGATGCCAGCAGCGCTCCCACCAGCATAAACAACGAACCAAACACCCTGTTTAGCGCCTTCAACTGACGCGGGCCCTTAATCCAGGCGGCAATACGTTGCGCCAGCGTCGCATAGCCAATCATCACGATAATATCCACGACGATAGTGGTCACGCCGAGCACCACGTACTGCATCACCTGCGGTTCATTGGGTGCAATAAATTGCGGGAACAGTGCGGCGAGAAAGACGATGCTTTTGGGGTTCGTCAGGTTGACGAAAACCGCGCGTTTAAACAGCCGCGTACGCGATTGTGTATGCGCCAGAGTATTAAGGTCGATCGCGCCCGCGGCGCGCCACTGCTGAATACCAAGCCAAATCAGATAGGCGGCCCCGGCCCATTTCAGCACTTCAAACGCCAGTACCGAGCGCGAGAAGAGGGTGCCCAGACCCACGCCAACCAGCACAATATGGATGCCTAAGCCGGTTTGTAGCCCGGCAATGGACGCCGCAGCGCCGCGATAACCGTGGCTTATCGAGGTGGTCATGGTATTAATCGCGCCGGAGCCGGGCGACAGGCTGAGAATGATCGATGTCAGCAGATAAGCGAACCACCACTCGAAGGTCATGAGAAACTCCCTGATTGTCTGTTTTTATGCCACAATACGCTATTGTTAGCGGAATTAGCTACAGGTCACAAAAACGTTTTTGTCGCGCAAGTGAGGGCGTAGCCAATGTACCGGCAAAACAAGGAGTGGGAAACCAGAGAAAGCGCGTTTGCCGCCTTTGCCACAGGCCCGTTAACCGACTTCTGGCGTCAACGAGAAGAGGCGGAATTTACCGGTGTGGACAATGTCCCGGTGCGTTTTGTCCGTTTCCATGCCGCCAGGCATGACAGGGTTATCGTGGTTTGCCCTGGTCGAATCGAAAGCTATGTGAAGTATGCTGAACTGGCATATGACCTCTTCCATCTCGGCTTTGATGTGCTCATTATTGACCACCGCGGTCAGGGGCGTTCCGGTCGTTTGCTGGAAGATTCTCATCGCGGCCATGTGGTCAATTTCAGTGATTATGTCGATGATCTTACGGCGTTCTGGGAGCAGGAAGTGGCTCCAGGTCCGTGGCGCAGGCGTTACATTCTGGCGCACTCAATGGGGGGCGCGATTGCCACGCTCTTCGTGCAACGTTACCCACAAGCTAACTGTGATGCTATTGCACTGTGCGCGCCGATGTTCGGCATTATTATCCACCTGCCGGACTGGATGGTGCGCCCGCTGCTGGACTGGGCGGAAGGCTACCCGCGTATTCGTGAGAATTACGCCATTGGCACCGGTCGCTGGCATGCGCTGCCGTTTGCCATTAACACGCTGACCCACAGCCGCGAACGTTACCGGCGCAATCTGCGTTTCTACGCCGACGATCCTGAACTGCGCGTGGGAGGCCCAACCTGGCACTGGGTGCGGGAAGGTATCCTGGCCGGTGAGCAGGTGCTGGCCGGGGCCGCATCAGACACATCGCCCATGTTAATTATTCAGGCAGAAGAAGAGCGTGTTGTAGATAACCGCATGCACGATCGCTTTTGTGAAATGCGCGCCGCGGCGGGCCACCCCTGTGAAGGGGGGAAGCCGCTTGTCATCAAGGGCGCGTACCATGAGATCCTCTTTGAAGAGGACGCCATGCGCTCAGTCGCGCTCAACGCCATCGTCGATTTTTTCGATCGGTATAACTAATGAATTATTGAGGTTAACGTTTCCTATGTATCAGGTTGTTGCGTCTGATTTAGACGGCACATTGCTCTCCCCCGACCATACACTCTCCCCTTACGCGAAAGAAACATTGAAGCTGCTCACCGAACGCGGAGTGAACTTCGTTTTTGCGACGGGCCGCCACCACGTGGATGTCGGGCAAATCCGCGATAACCTGGGGATCAAGGCGTACATGATCACCTCGAACGGTGCGCGGGTTCACGATACCGATGGCAATCTGGTGTTCACTCATAACCTGGATCGGGATATTGCCAGCGATCTGTTTGGCGTGGTGCATAACAACCCGGACATCATCACCAATGTGTATCGCGATGATGAATGGTTTATGAACCGCCACCGCCCGGATGAAATGCGTTTCTTCAAAGAGGCGATTTTCCAGTATTCCCTGTATGAGCCAGGCTTGCTGGAGCCTGAAGGCATCAGCAAAGTCTTCTTCACCTGCGAAAATCATGAGCAGTTGCTGCCGCTTGAGCAGGCGATTAATGCCCGTTGGGGCGATCGCGTGAACGTCAGTTTCTCGACGCTGACCTGTCTGGAGGTCATGGCCGGCGGTGTGTCGAAAGGACACGCGCTGGAAGCCGTTTCGAAGGCGCTTGGTTACAGTCTCAAAGAGTGCATCGCGTTTGGCGATGGCATGAACGATGCGGAAATGCTCTCCATGGCCGGTAAAGGGTGCATTATGGGCAATGCGCACCAGCGTCTGAAGGATTTGCATCCGGAGCTGGAAGTCATTGGCACCAACGCCGACAACGCCGTGCCGAATTACCTGCGTAAATTGTATTTGAGCTGATGAACTGGTTAATTATTGACCAGTTGTCAACCTGATACTCCGCTACAATGAGTGTTCCTTATTCTGAGAGACATTCATTGTGGCGTTACTCATCATCACTACGATCCTGTGGGCCTTTTCCTTTAGTCTGATTGGCGAGTACCTGGCCGGGCACGTCGACAGCTATTTTTCAGTGCTGATGCGCGTGGGGCTGGCGGCTCTGGTCTTCTTACCGTTCCTGCGCACCCGTGGACAAACGCTTAAAACGATCCTGCTCTACATGCTGGTGGGTGCGATGCAGCTTGGCATCATGTACCTGTTCAGCTTCCGTGCGTATGTCTATTTGAGTGTATCGGAGTTCCTGTTATTCACTGTTCTGACGCCGCTTTATATCACGCTGATTTATGATCTTCTCAGCAAGCGTCGTTTACGGTGGGGCTACGCCCTGAGTGCGCTACTGGCGGTGGTTGGCGCAGCGATTATCCGTTACGACAAAGTCAGCGATCACTTCTGGACGGGCCTGATGTTTGTGCAACTTGCCAATATCAGTTTTGCTATTGGTATGGTGGGTTATAAACGCCTGATGGAAACGCGCCCGATGCCACAGCACAACGCGTTTGCCTGGTTCTATCTTGGCGCCGCTATCGTTGCTGTTATCGCCTGGTTCCTGTTGGGTAACCCGCAAAAACTGCCGACCACCAACCTGCAATGGGGCATCCTGGTGTGGCTGGGCGTCGTGGCGTCCGGGCTGGGTTACTTTATGTGGAACTACGGGGCGACGCAGGTGGACGCCGGTACGCTTGGCATCATGAACAATGTGCATGTCCCGGCCGGGCTGCTGGTGAACCTTGCCATCTGGCAGGAGCAGCCGCACTGGCCGAGTTTTATCATTGGTGGGACGGTGATACTGGCCTCACTATGGGTGCATCGGCGCTGGGTCGCTCCGCGCTCCGCACAAAGGGCAGATGGTCACAGGCGTGGTTCCGCGCTGAGCGAATAAATGCCTCGGTGACCGGCTGGCGCTGCTCGCCATCGCGCACGGCAGCGTACAACCGGCTCCATAATCCCTCACCCAGGGTTTTGGTCACCACCAGACCCTGGCGTTCAAAACTTTCCACCACCCAGTGGGGCAGGGCGGCAATGCCCATCCGCGCCGCGACCATCTGAATCAACAGCAACGTATTGTCCACGCTTTTAAGCTGCGGGCTGATGCCTGCCGGTTGCAGGAAATGGCGCCAGATATCCAGGCGGCTACGCTGCACCGGATAAATAAGCAGTGTCTCGGTGGCGATATCTTCCGGGGTGATCCGTGTGCGTGAGGCCAGCGGGCTCTCCGGTGAAAGCACCAGCCGGACTTCAAAATCGAACATCGGCGAATAGTGCAAGCCACTGCGCGGCAGAATGTCCGAGGTCATCACCAGATCCAGCTCGCCCTGCTGGAGCGCGGGCTGTGGGTCGAAGGTAACGCCCGATTTGAAATCCATCTCGACATGCGGCCATTGGGTGCGAAAACTTTCCAGCGCCGGCGTCAGCCACTGAATACAGCTATGGCATTCAATCGCGATACGCAGGTGGGTCTGCTGTGGTTCATTGCAGGCCTGCAGTGCGCTACTGATTTGCGGCAGCACCTGATTGGCCAGTTGCAGCAGGATTTCCCCCTGCGGCGTAAAGCGTAAAGGCTGGCTTTTGCGCACAAAGAGTCGAAAGCCAAGGCGCTGTTCCAGATCGCTGAACTGGTGGGAAAGTGCGGATTGCGTCTGATGCAATGCCGCCGCTGCCGCAGCCAGCGACCCGCAGTTCCGTAACGCTTGTAGCGTTTTCAGATGTTTAATTTCGATCATGAAAGTCCTTCACTTCGGCATGACAAATTTGCGCTTGAGGAATATACAGTAACCGCCAAATATGGATGTGTAAACATCTGGATGGCTAAAACCTTTATCTTTCGAATTTATGGTGCGTTGGCCGCACTTTCTCACCCCAGTCACTTACATCAGTAAGCTCCTGGGGATGAGCAAGCTTGCCGCCTTCCCGAAATCCGAAATCTTTCGGATTGAAATTATGAGGCTCAAAAAATGACAATTATTAACCACACCCTCGGTTTTCCTCGCGTTGGCCTGCGTCGCGAGCTGAAAAAAGCGCAAGAAAGTTACTGGGCGGGTAACTCATCCCGTGACGCATTGCTGGCGACAGGGCGCGAACTGCGTGCGCGTCACTGGGAGCAGCAAAAAGCGGCGGGCATCGACCTGCTGCCGGTGGGGGATTTCGCCTGGTACGACCATGTTCTGACCACCAGCCTGATGCTCGGCAACGTCCCGGCTCGTCATCAGAACAGCGACGGCTCCGTTGATATCGACACCCTGTTCCGTATTGGCCGTGGCCGCGCACCGACCGGCGAACCCGCAGCCGCGGCAGAAATGACCAAATGGTTTAACACCAACTATCACTATATGGTGCCGGAGTTCACCAAAGGCCAGCCGTTCAAACTGACCTGGACGCAGTTGCTGGATGAAGTGGACGAAGCACTGGCGCTGGGCCACAAGGTGAAACCTGTCCTGCTGGGGCCGGTGACGTACCTGTGGCTGGGCAAAGTGAAAGGTGAGCAGTTTGACCGCCTGAGCCTGCTTAATGACATTCTGCCGGTCTACAAACAGGTACTGGCTGAACTGGCGAAACGCGGCGTCGAGTGGGTACAAATCGACGAACCTGCGCTGGTACTGGATCTGCCCCAGGTTTGGCTGGATGCCTTCAAACCGGCTTACGAGGCACTCGCAGGCCAGGTGAAACTGCTGCTGACTACCTATTTTGAAGGCGTAGCACCGAACCTCGACACCATCACCGCGCTGCCGGTACAGGGGCTGCACGTTGACCTGGTCCACGGTAAAGATGACGTTGCTGAATTGCACAAGCGCCTGCCTGCTGACTGGCTGCTCTCGGCAGGGCTGGTGAATGGACGTAACGTCTGGCGTGCCGATCTGAGCGCAAAATATGCACAGATTAAAGGAGTGGCAGGGAAGCGCCCGCTGTGGGTGGCCTCTTCATGTTCCCTGCTGCACAGCCCGATCGATTTGAACGTGGAGACGCGTCTGGATGCGGAAGTGAAGAGCTGGTTTGCCTTCGCCCTGCAAAAATGTGAAGAACTGGCGCTGCTGCGCGATGCGCTGAACAGCGGTGATACCGCTGCAATTGAGGCCTGGAGCGCCCCGATTCAGGCGCGCCGCCACTCCACCCGTGTGCACAATACCGCCGTTTCGCAGCGTCTGGCGGCCATCACCGCAGAAGACAGCCAGCGCACCAGCACTTATGAAGTCCGCGCCAAAGCACAGCGTGCCCGCTTTAACCTGCCCGCATGGCCGACGACGACCATCGGTTCATTCCCGCAGACCACCGAGATCCGTGGTCTACGACTGGACTTCAAAAAAGGCAATCTGGATGCCAACAACTACCGTACCGGTATCGCTGAACACATCAGGCAGGCGATTGTGGAGCAGGAGCGTTTAGGGCTGGACGTGCTGGTCCACGGTGAAGCCGAGCGTAATGACATGGTGGAATACTTTGGCGAGCATCTCGACGGCTTTGTCTTTACCCAGAACGGCTGGGTGCAGAGTTACGGCTCCCGCTGCGTGAAGCCGCCGGTGGTCATTGGCGATGTCAGCCGCCCGGAAGCGATTACCGTGGAGTGGGCGAAGTATGCCCAGTCCCTGACCAGTAAGCCGGTAAAAGGGATGCTGACGGGGCCGGTGACTATCCTGTGCTGGTCCTTCCCGCGTGAAGATGTGAGCCGTGAAACTATCGCCAAACAAATTGCGCTGGCGCTGCGTGACGAAGTCGCAGATCTGGAAGCCGCCGGTATCGGCATCATCCAGATTGACGAGCCGGCCCTGCGTGAAGGTCTGCCGCTGCGTCGCCGCGACTGGGATGCGTATCTGGAGTGGGGCGTGGAAGCTTTTCGCATCAGTGCGGCCGTGGCGAGGGATGAAACCCAGATTCACACCCACATGTGTTATTGCGAGTTTAACGACATCATGGACTCCATTGCCGCCCTGGACGCAGACGTGATCACCATTGAGACCTCGCGCTCGGATATGGAATTGCTGGAGTCGTTCGAAGAGTTTGAATACCCGAACGAAATCGGACCGGGCGTGTATGACATTCACTCGCCGAACGTACCGAGCGTGGAGTGGATTGAAGCGCTGCTGGCGAAAGCCGCCCGGCGTATCCCGGCAGAGCGCCTGTGGGTGAACCCGGACTGCGGCCTGAAAACCCGCGGCTGGCCGGAAACCCGAAGCGCTCTGGCAAATATGGTGAAAGCCGCGCAGAACCTGCGTCAGGCGTAATGATCAGCGCACCGTCCGTCAGGGCGGTGCGCTATCCCTCTTCCCGACACAGCCACTGCGTGCGGCGCTGTGCCAGCAGATCGCGCTGGGGGCCGGTGGGGGCTCTGTCGCTCACCACATAATGGAAATCGCCGATATCACCGTTGCGGCACATCGCCCGGCGGCCAAACTTGGTGCTATCGACCACCAGAACATTGACTTCCGCACTGGCGACCAGCGCCTGACGTGCCACTACCTCTTCATCGTTGAAATCGTACAGCTCGCCCTCTTCGCCAATTCCGCCAACGGACACCACCCCGATATCGACACGATAACGGCGAAAGAAGGTCAGGGCGTCACTGCCAATCACATCCAGATCGCGCTTACGCACGCGACCACCCGCGACGGTCAGTTCGCAGCCAGGAAGCAGACTTAGCGGCGTGGCGGCGTGCAGATTATTGGTACACACCGCCAGACGGATATCGTCCGGCAGGGCGCGCGCTACCATTTCCACGGTGGTGCCGGTGCCGAGAAAGCAGCTTTGCGCCTCGCTGAGCAACTGCGCGACCCGTTCGCCAATCCAGCGCTTACCGATGACGTTGACGATCTCGCGCTGTTGATAACCAATATTTTCGCGCGCGAAAGGGGCGACCATGCCATGACGGCGCAATAACAGCCCTTGCGCGGTGAGTTCGCGCAAATCGCTGCGTACTGTTTGCAGCGAGACGCCGAAATAGTGCGCCAGTTGTTCAATGCTACTCTCACCGTGCTCTGTCACGATGGCGACAATCGCGCTGCGACGTGCTTCTGGAGTCATATTTGCGTCCGGCTGAGGGGATTTGCGCTCATGCTAGCCCGCGAATATGAAATTATTACTACGAAAAAAACGGGTCATATTTCTGTCAGATTCCCCTGTTTTAATCGTCACAACGAAAACCAGGGGGACGAAACCATGAGTAAGAAAATTGCGCTGGCAGCGGCATTGCTGGCTTTCATGAGTGGCACCGCTTTCGCGAAATCCACTCTGACGCTCTACACCAGCCAGCCAACCGAAGATGCGCAAATGACGGTGAGTGCGTTTGAGCAGGCGCACCCGGATGTCGAAGTAAAATGGATTCGCGATGGAACCGCAAAGCTGATTGCCCGCCTGCAGGCTGAAATTTCAGCCGGTGGCGCCAGCCCGGATGTCTTACTCATCGCCGACAGCGTGTCGATGGAATCCCTGAAACAGCAAAATCTGCTGGCGGCCTACAAATCACCGCAGGCCAGCCGCTACGATGCTCAACTCTATGATAAAGACGGCTACTACTACGGCACGAAACTTATCACTACCGGTATTGCGTACCACAGCAAAGCCCCGGTAAAGCCGGAATCCTGGCAGGATCTGCTCAAGCCTGAACTGAAAAATATGACCACCTTGCCAAGCCCGCTCTATTCCGGCGCCGCGCAGATTCATATGGCGACGTTAATGAATGACCCGCAGCTCGGCTGGCAGTATTACGAGAAACTGAAAGAGAACGGCGCGATGCCGCAGAGTGGTAATGGCGGCGTGATGAGCGCCATCACCTCTGGCAGCAAAGCCTACGGCGTACTGGTGGATTACATGGCGATCCGTGAAAAAGCCAAAGGCGCGCCGATTGAGTTCGTTTTCCCGAAAGAGGGCGTCAGCATCGTGACCGAACCGGTCGCCATGATGAAAGGGGCGAAAAACCCTGAGGACGCAAAAGCCTTCATCGATTTTGTCCTCTCCGCAGACGGGCAGAAGCTGGTTCTCAAACAGGGCTACCTGACGGCGGACGCCAGCTTACCAGTACCTCAGGGCTTCCCGGCGCGTGACACCATTAAACTGATGCCATACGACCCGGCAAAAGCGCTGGCTGATACCGAAGCAAACAAAAAGCGTTTTGCCGATCTGTTCGGAAACCGCTAAGTCATGACGGACATGACACTGCATCAATCTACCGCCAGCAGCCCGCCGAAAGGGCTGCTGTGGCTTTTACTCGCGCTGATCGCCTTGCTGAGTCTACTGCCCAGCCTGCGACTGCTTATTTCCGCCCTCTTTGACTGGCAGCAAGGTAGCAACAGTAGCCTGTGGCGCGTGTTGAGCAATGAAGCCACCTGGGTTGCGCTCTACAATAGCCTCTATACCAGCGGGTTAGGCACGGTGCTGTCGCTGCTGTTGGGCAGTTTTTTCGCCTTTTGCCTGGCCCTGACCAATATTCGTGGCAAGCAGATTTGGGTCTTCCTGTTCATGCTGCCAATGATGATCCCCCCGCAGGTCACCGCCCTGAGTTGGTTACAATTGTTTGGCCCCAGCAGCATTTTGCTCAACAGTATTGGGCTCGCGCCGGGGTTTGGCAGTACCAATCCCCTTTACTCGCCGGAAGGCATCGCGCTATTGCTGGGGATCCAGCATGCGCCACTGGTCTTTCTGGCACTGCGCACGCAGCTACAGTGTCTGCCAAAAGAGCAAATTGAAGCCGCGCGGCTGAATGGCGCCTCGTTGTGGCGGGTGTTTATCGATATCGTATTGCCGCTGTGCCGCACCGCGCTGTGGGCCGGTGCGGCGATTGCATTTGTCTCCGCGCTGGGTAACTTCGGCATTCCCGCCATGCTCGGGATACCCATTTCCTATTTTGTGCTGCCGATTCAGATTTACCAGACGCTCTCAAGCTTTGGCCCGTCGATGTTAAACGACGTCGCGGCGCTGTCTGTGCTGATGGGCGTGCTCGCCATTGGTATCGTGACCTTGCAGGGATATATGCAGCGTCGTCACGCGCTGCCGCTTATCGGGATGGCCGGGCGGGCGCTCAGTTTTCAGTTAGGTAAATGGCGACTGGCGACCGAAGTACTGCTGGGAATGGTGTTGTGCGCCATCCTTCTGGCACCTCTGCTGGCGCTGATTGCAACGTCGCTGGTACCCACGCTGGGCGTGCCGCTGAATGCCGATACCCTGACCTTTGCCGCCTGGCGAACGATTTTTGATAACCAGAGCGCTACCTGGCGAGCACTCACTAACAGCATCTCGCTCTCCGTGAGCGCCTCGCTGGTTCTGATGTTGCTGTGTCTACCACTGGCGTGGCTACTGGTGCGCTATCCCAGCCGTCCGCTGCGGTGGTTATATAGCGTTATCGATATTCCCTACACCCTGCCGGGCGTGGTGCTGGCGATTGCCTTTATTTTGCTGTTTGCCCGTCCGCTGCCGCTGGTGGGTATCATCCTGAGTGGGACGCTGACCATCATTTTCCTCGCCTATCTTGCCCGTTTTCTGACGGTCTGCCTAAAGCCGGTGCATAACAGCATGTTGCAGCTTGACCCGGCGATGGAAGAGGCGGCCAGTCTGGCCGGGGCGAATTTCTCGCAGCGTCTGCGCCATATTGTGTTGCCGCTGCTGGCCCCTGCCGCATTTGCCGGGGCGCTGCTGGTCTTTCTGACCGCCGTCAACGAGCTGACCGTTTCCGCGCTGTTGTGGAGTGCCGGTAAAGAGACGCTCGGGGTGGTGATTTTTAATCTCGACGAAAGCGGCAACAAGGTGCTGGCCTCGGCGATCTCCGTGTTAGTCGTGGGGCTGGTGGCCTGCGTCATGTTATTGCTGAGCAGTCTCGGCAAGTATTTACCCAAAGGAGTTATCCCGTGGCAGAGCTAATACTGGAACGGCTGAACAAGGTGTTTGGAGAGCAGGCCGTGGTGCGGGATCTGAGTCTGACCATTCCCGAAGGGGCCTTCACCGCACTGCTGGGGCCGAGCGGCTGTGGCAAAACCACCACGCTGCGTATTCTTGCCGGACTTGAGCACCTCTCTTCCGGGCGCTTGTTGCTGGGGGATCGCCTGCTGGCGGACTCGCGGGTGCATATGCCGCCGGAAACCCGCGATATGGGGATGGTATTTCAGTCTTATGCCCTCTGGCCGCATATGACAGTGGCGGAAAACGTGGGTTATCCGCTGAAATTGCGCAAAGTGAATGGCGCTGCGCGCCAGAAGCGGGTGATGGAAGCGCTGGATGTGGTGGAGCTGGGCGCTTATGCCGGGCGCTCGCCGCAGGAGCTTAGCGGCGGTCAACGCCAACGCGTAGCGCTGGCCCGTTGCCTGGTGTCGGAGCCGGAAGTGGTGTTGCTCGATGAACCGTTGGCGAACCTCGACCGTCATCTGCGCGCCACCATGGAGCAGACGTTTCGCGAGTTTCACCGCCGTACCGGCGCGACTTTTGTCTATGTTACCCACGATCAGGCCGAGGCGATGGCGCTGGCCAGCCACATTGCGGTGATGCATCAGGGAGAGTTAATGCAGTGGGGGGCGCCGCAGACGCTCTATCAGCATCCACAAAATGCCTGGGTGGCGGGGTTTATCGGTAAAGGCAGCATTCTGTCGCTGGCAACCCAGTATCCGCAAGCACAACTGGATAGCGTGCAACTGCATGACGGTCTTGCCCCCGACAATACACAACCGCGCCAGCAGGTGTTGGTTCGCCCGGAGCATGTCATGGTGAGTGATAGTGGGTTGCAGGCAAAGGTGGAAAGCTGCATTTTCCAGGGAGAACGCTACTTGCTGGAACTGCGTCTGCCGGATGGGCAGCGGTTAAGCGCCTTCCACCATTTGCCATTGCGTGAACAGCAGAGCGCCGGTGTACGCCTGTTACAAGGATGGTGCCTGGAGGCGGCGTGACGGTACAAATTGAGATTATCAGTGGGGCGGGACATAAAGCCCCCGCAGCGATTCTGGTTTCCACGCCCCGGCAACGTATTTTGCTGGATGCAGGCGGTGCGCTGGATCCGCATACGGAACTCTGGCCAGTGCCGGAAAAGATCGATGCGATCCTGCTTAGCCATGATCATGTCGATCATATTGGCGGTTTGTATCGTCTTGCGCCGCACATCCCGGTCTATTGTACGCAGACCACCGCACAATCATTACCCGCAGGGCACAACGTTCACCCCATTGCGGTACGCGGACAATTCCAGTTGGGCGACATTACGGTGACGACGGGCAGTTGCGGACACGCCTGGGGCGGGGTGTGGTTTCATCTTAATGTGGCCGGCGGCCTGTTTTATAGCGGCGATATCAGCATGGAATCGGCGCTGTTTCGCTTTGATGCACCGCCGCCTGCGCAGATTGCGCTGGTGGATGCGTCGTACGGGCTCTATAACGTTTCACAACGCCAGCAGTGGGATAAATTGCGTGCTCGTCTGACGCATCCGGTGCTGTGTCCGGTGCCGCCGTCGGGCAGGGCGGTGGAACTGGCGCTACTACTGGCGCGTGAGGGGCGTACCGATATCACGCTTGATGCGCCCTGTCAGGAGGTGCTCAGGCAAATGGCCGCGCATAATGACGGCAGTTTGCGCGAGGATGTGGCGGCAGATTTACAGCAGCTTTTGCGCACCCTTCCTGCGTTTTCCGCCCAGTCATCGCTGATTCTGGCCGCAGATCCTGATGGGCAAAGTGGGGTGGCGGGCGAACTGCGTCGACGCAAAGATTTCCACCATCGAACCCTGTTTACGGGTCATATGAATCGCCTTAACCATCAACAGTGGCTGGCCGGGGAAGTGGATTTTTGCCGCTGGAATGTGCATCCAACTCTCAATACCTTAATGTTGTTGGTGTCGATGCTAAAGTGCAGCAAGCTGGTGCCGATGTTTACTCATGTAGAGGACATCCAGGACTGGCAGTTCGCACCAGGGTGCCACATCGTTACACATAATATGTTGGGGGTGGATCTATGCCACTGATATGCAAACCCTTTGTTTTTGTTCGTCACGGCGAGACGCCGCTTAACCGCGATAAAGTGATTGGCGGGAGTACGGATGTGCCGCTGACCGACGAAGGGGAGCAGCAGGCACGTTCCGCTGCACCCATTCTGGGCCGTTATGACTGGAATGGTGTGGCAGTAAGTTCGCTCAAGCGGGCCCAACGCACTCTCGAACTGGCGCTGCCTGGTGCGGCCCATGTGGTTATGCCGGATTTATGTGAGCGCGACTGGGGCGAGCTGGAAAACCGTCCGCTGGCAGAGTTAACGCCGTATGAAAGTACGCCGCCTGGCGGTGAAAGTTGGGAGACGTTTTGCACCCGGGTCACGGATGCGCTTAACAGCCTGCTGGAACAATACGATACGCCGTTAATTGTGGCGCATTCTGGCGTTTACCGTGTGATCCGCTATCACGCCTTCGGCACGCCTTATGGCGATCGCGTGGGGAACGCGGTGCCGATGTGGATCTCGCCTGGCGAAACGCCACAAGAGTGGCAGATAGTCCCACTGGCGGAACGTGATTAAGCGGCACGAGAGCCAGGCACGTGTCACGAGCGACACAGATCATACCGTCCTGCGTCGCTCTGCATAGGCAGTATTAGCGTGATACGCCACCGTACTGGGCGAACCAGTCCAGCATCCGGCGCCAGCCATCTTTGGCTGATTCTTCATGATAGCTGGGACGATAATCGGCGTTAAATGCGTGCCCGGCGTCAGGATAAACCACGATCTCGGCGTGTGCGTTGGCGGCGCGTAACGCCTGACGCATGGTCTCGACCGTCTCCAACGGGATCCCCGTATCCTGCGCGCCATACAGACCGAGGACCGGCGCATTGAGGTCGGTGGCGATATCCACCGGATGCTTCGGTGAATTCAGTGATTTTTGCCCCACCAGTTTCCCATACCAGGCGACCGCTGCTTTCAATTGCGGGTTATGGGCCGCGTACAGCCAGGTTATCCTTCCCCCCCAGCAAAAACCGGTCGCCAGTAGTCGATGAGCATCACCGCCATTACGTGCCGCCCAGTTGGCAACATGATCGAGGTCGGCCAGCACCTGCGCATCGGGCACCTTCATGACCAGCCCATCAAAAAGGGTCTGAATATCCGCGAAATCATTCGGGTCACCCTGACGAAAATAGAGTTCAGGGGCGACGGCCAGATACCCTTCGAGCGCAAGGCGGCGGCACAGGTCGCGAATATGCTCATGTACGCCAAAGATTTCTTGAATCACCAGCACCACGGGCAGGGGATCGGAAGCATTTTTAGGCCGCGCATGGTACGCAGGCATGCTATCGCCCTGGCTTGGGATGGTGGTTTCGCCAGCGATGATGGCGTCTTCCGGGGTGTGCAGTGTGGTTGAAGCGTGAGGTGATGCCGCCGGTGCGAAGCCCGGTAATGTTTTGGTTGTCATGGCGTTCTCCATACCCTTTATTTAGCGCTCCACTAACTATAGTCCGACAGAGCGCAAATCATCCTGCGCGAAAAAGGCTATCTTTGGAGCAGGGCGAGACGGTTGAATGTGTTAATGTGATTGATATCACTATTTTATGGAAATGTTATGCAAACAAATTACATCATGGAGATCTCAGTCACGAAATTTGGTGCATACCTTCTGTAAAGTACCGTTTTGCTTCTTCTGACTAACCCTGATCACAGAGGAGTTTTTATGTCCAAGTCTGATGTTTTTCATCTCGGCCTCACCAAGAACGATTTACAAGGGGCTACGCTTGCCATCGTCCCTGGCGATCCTGAGCGTGTGGAAAAGATCGCCGCGCTGATGGATAAGCCGGTTAAGCTGGCATCTCACCGCGAGTTCACCTCCTGGCGCGCTGAACTGGATGGCAAAGCTGTCATCGTCTGCTCCACCGGTATCGGCGGCCCGTCAACCTCTATCGCTGTAGAAGAGCTGGCCCAACTGGGTATCCGCACTTTCCTGCGCGTCGGTACGACAGGCGCTATTCAGCCCAATATTAATGTTGGTGATGTACTGGTCACCACCGCGTCTGTTCGTCTGGACGGTGCAAGCCTGCATTTTGCGCCGATGGAATATCCGGCTGTGGCTGACTTCGAGTGCACCACCGCGCTGGTGGCTGCGGCGAAAGAAGTGGGGGCAACCACCCATATCGGTGTGACCGCCTCTTCCGACACCTTCTACCCAGGCCAGGAGCGTTATGACACCTTCTCCGGCCGCGTGGTGAGCCGTTTCAAAGGTTCTATGGAAGAGTGGCAGTCCATGGGCGTAATGAACTACGAAATGGAATCCGCAACCTTGCTGACCATGTGCTCAAGCCAGGGGCTGCGTGCCGGGATGGTGGCGGGTGTTATCGTCAACCGTACCCAGCAGGAAATCCCAAACGCTGAGACCATGAAGCAAACGGAAAGCCATGCGGTGAAAATCGTGGTAGAAGCCGCGCGCCGTCTGCTGTAATTATTTCTTTCCGTATGAAGGCCGGCATGCCCGGCCTTTTGCTTATCTGCTGTTTCCCAGGGCGGGATTAATCCGTATTTTGCCCACCTGCCACGCTTGCGGTTCACAATAAAAACAACCGATTCGTATCCGCTGCTTATAGAACACACGCTTAATGAACTGTTCAGCGGAGGGTTGAAACGTAGGGCAATCTCGCCCAATCTGTTACACTTCACGAACATTTTCTTCAATAGCAGGCACTAAGATGGCGGAAGATTCAAAAGAGACGACGCACTTTGGTTTTCAGACCGTCGCCAAAGATCAGAAAGCCGAGATGGTGGCACACGTGTTCCACTCGGTTGCCGCAAAATACGATGTCATGAACGACTTAATGTCGATGGGCATCCACCGTTTGTGGAAACGTTTTACGATCGACTGTAGCGGCGTGCGTCGCGGGCAAAAAGTTCTCGATTTGGCCGGGGGAACCGGCGACCTGACGGCTAAATTCTCTCGTCTGGTCGGCGAAACAGGTCAGGTAGTGTTGGCAGACATTAACGAGTCCATGCTCAAAATGGGCCGCGAAAAACTGCGCAATATCGGCATTATCGGCAACGTTGAATATGTCCAGGCGAATGCCGAAGCGCTGCCGTTCCCGGATAACACGTTTGACTGCATCACCATCTCTTTTGGTCTGCGTAATGTCACCGAAAAAGAGAGTGCCCTGCGTTCTATGTACCGCGTGCTTAAACCCGGTGGACGCCTGCTGGTGCTGGAATTTTCCAAACCGATTATTGAACCGCTGAGCAAGGTGTATGACGCCTACTCTTTCCACGTGCTGCCGCGCATTGGGCAACTGGTAGCCAGCGATGCGGAAAGCTACCGCTATCTGGCGGAATCCATCCGTATGCATCCGGATCAGGAAACCCTGAAAGCGATGATGCAGAGCGCAGGATTTGAAAACGTCGATTACTACAACATGACCGCAGGCATTGTTGCGCTGCATCGTGGCTACAAGTTCTGACAGGAGTTCACATGCCTTTTAAGCCACTGGTGACTGCGGGTGTTGAGCGTGTGCTGAATACCTTTTTCTATCGCGAGCGGGCGCTTAAACCTGCCCGGCAGCGGTTGCAGGGAAAAGTGTTGCGCATTGCGCTAAAAGAGTTTGCTTCGCCACTGGTGCTGGCCTTTAGTGAACGCCAGGTCGATGTGCTGGGCGAGTGGGAAGGCGAGGCTGATTGTACGGTGATTACCCAGCTTCGCGTTTTGCCTAAGCTGCGTGACAGACAGCAGTTGACTGCGCTGATTCGCTCGGGCGAGCTGGAAGTCCAGGGCGATATTCAGGTGGTGCAAAATCTTGTTGCGCTGATGGATCTGGCCGAATTCGATGTTGCGGAACTGCTGGCCCCTTATACCGGCGATGTGGCTGCTGAGGGGATTGGCAAAGCACTGCGTAACGGTGCATTTCTGGTGCGCCACGGCTTTGAGCGCCAGCAGAACTATGTGGCAGAAGTGATTACCGAAGAGTGGCGTCTGGCGCCTGGGGCACTGGAAGTGGCCTGGTTTGCGGAAGAAACCGCCGCAGTAGAACGCGCAGTGGACGCATTCAGCAAACGCCTGGATAAACTGGAGGGCAAATGACGCCAGGAGAAATTCGGCGCCTCTATTTCATCATCCAGACCTTTTTGAGTTACGGCCTCGATGAGCTTATCCCCGTCATGCGTATTACGTTGCCGCTGCGACTCTGGCGACGCACGCTATTCTGGATGCCCAATCGGCATAAAGAGAAAGCGCTTGGGGTACGCTTACGCCTGGCGTTACAGGAGTTAGGTCCGGTATGGATTAAATTCGGGCAAATGCTCTCGACCCGACGCGATCTCTTCCCGCCGCATATCGCCGATCAACTGGCTATGTTGCAGGACAGAGTGGCCCCTTTCGATGGCGTACTGGCCAAACAGCAGATTGAAAAAGCGATGGGCGGTCTGCCCGTTGAGGCGTGGTTTGATGATTTCGAGATTGAGCCGCTGGCCTCCGCTTCCATTGCCCAGGTGCATACCGCGCGGTTGAAAGAGAACGGCAAAGAGGTGGTCATTAAAGTTATCCGCCCGGACATTCTGCCGATCATCAAAGCGGACTTAAAACTCATTTACCGTCTGGCCGGCTGGGTACCGCGTTTGCTGCCGGACGGGCGTCGTCTGCGTCCGCAAGAAGTGGTGCGCGAGTACGAAAAAACGTTGATCGACGAACTCGATTTACTCCGTGAGTCGGCGAACGCTATCCAGCTGCGACGTAACTTCGAAAACAGCCCGATGCTCTATATTCCCGAAGTGTATCCGGACTACTGTAGCCAGAACATGATGGTGATGGAGCGCATCTACGGCATTCCGGTCTCCGATGTGGCGACACTGGAGAAAAACGGAACCAACATGAAATTGTTGGCTGAGCGCGGTGTTCAGGTGTTCTTCACCCAGGTTTTCCGCGACAGTTTTTTCCATGCAGATATGCATCCTGGCAATATTTTCGTCAGCTTTGAACACCCGGAAAACCCCCAGTATATCGGTATCGACTGCGGTATCGTCGGGTCGTTGAACAAAGAAGATAAGCGTTATCTTGCGGAAAACTTTATTGCCTTCTTCAACCGCGATTACCGCAAGGTGGCTGAGCTGCATGTCGATTCCGGCTGGGTGCCGCCGGATACGAACGTTGAAGATTTCGAATTTGCCATTCGTACCGTGTGCGAACCGATTTTTGAAAAGCCGCTGGCGGAAATATCGTTTGGCCATGTGCTGCTGAACCTGTTTAACACCGCACGCCGTTTCAATATGGAAGTCCAGCCGCAACTGGTGCTGCTGCAGAAAACCCTGCTTTATATTGAGGGTGTGGGACGTCAGCTTTACCCACAACTGGATTTATGGAAAACGGCGAAGCCATTCCTGGAGTCGTGGATTAAAGATCAGGTGGGTATACCGGCGCTGTTGAAAGCGGTGAAAGAGAAAGGGCCCTTCTGGATCGAGAAAATGCCAGAGCTTCCTGAACTGGTGTACAACAGCTTGCGACAGGGTAAGCAATTGCAGCATAGCGTTGATAGGATCGCCAGCGAGTTGCAGACCAACCATGTGCGTCAGGGGCAATCCCGTTATCTGTTTGGCATCGGCGCGACGCTGATGTTGAGTGGAACCCTGTTGCTGATTAATCGCCCGGAATGGGGTTTCGCCCCCGGATGGTTAATGGCTATTGGTTTATTAACCTGGATTGTCGGTTGGCGCAAAACTCGCTGATTTTAACATCGCCCCTGGGAGGCACGGTAACGTATACTGTGGCTTGTTTTCATCATCTCCTACAGAGGACTATGTATGGGTGGTATCAGTATTTGGCAGTTGTTGATTGTTGCGGTTATCGTCGTGCTGCTGTTTGGAACGAAAAAACTCGGTTCTATCGGTTCCGATTTGGGTGCATCGATCAAAGGCTTTAAAAAGGCCATGAGCGATGATGACAAGCAAGACAAAGACAAATCTGCAGAGGATGCGGATTTCACTGCTAAATCTCTTGCTGATAAGCAAGAGGACGTGAAGAAAGACGAAAAGCGTCACGACAAAGAACAGGTGTAATTCGTGTTTGATATTGGTTTTAGCGAACTGCTATTAGTCTTCGTCATCGGCCTTGTGGTACTGGGGCCGCAGCGTTTACCCGTTGCGGTGGGTACGATTGTGGGCTGGATCCGCGCGCTGCGCTCGCTGGCGACGACGGTGCAAAATGAACTGACTCAGGAGCTTAAGCTGCAGGAGTTTCAGGACAGCCTCAAGAAAGTTGAGAAAGCCAGCCTGGACAACCTGACGCCGGAATTAAAGGCATCAATGGATGAGTTGCGCCAGGCAGCCGAGTCGATGAAACGTTCCTATACCGTCAACGATCCGGAAAAGGCCAGCGATGAAGCGCACACTATCCATAACCCGGTGGTGAAAGGTAACGAAGCGCAGCACGAAGGCGTCACTCCGGCAACGGCAGAAGCGCAGGCCAGCGCACCGGAGCAGGTTCCTGACATTCAGGATGCGCCGGAGGTGAAAAAAACCGTAACTCAGGCCGCAGAAGCGAAAACGGCTTCTGAGGCGACCCCTTCTTCAAGTGATAAATCCTGAACATGGCTGTCGATGATACTCAACCGCTCATCACGCATTTGATTGAGCTACGTAAGCGCCTGTTAAACTGCATTATTGCCGTTATCGTGATCTTTCTGGCGCTGGTTTATTTTGCCAATGACATCTATCAGATAGTTTCAGCGCCCTTGATTAAACAGATGCCGCTGGGTGCGACGATGATCGCAACCGATGTGGCGTCGCCCTTTTTCACGCCGATCAAATTGACCTTCATGGTGTCGCTGATTCTCTCGGCACCGGTCATTCTTTATCAGGTGTGGGCGTTTGTGGCCCCGGCGCTCTACAAACATGAGCGCCGTCTGATTATCCCGCTGCTGGTTTCCAGTTCGCTGCTGTTCTATATCGGTATGGCATTCGCCTACTTTGTGGTGTTCCCGCTGGCGTTTGGCTTCCTGACGCATACGGCACCGGAAGGCGTGCTTGTCTCAACCGATATTGCCAGTTATTTGAATTTTGTCATGGGGCTGTTTATGGCCTTTGGCGTCGCGTTTGAAGTGCCTGTCGCCATCGTGCTGCTGTGCTGGATGGGTATAACAACGCCGCAATCGTTGCGCCAGAAGCGACCCTATGTACTGGTAGGGGCATTTGTGGTGGGCATGTTGCTGACGCCGCCGGATGTTTTCTCCCAGACGTTGCTGGCCATCCCCATGTACTGTCTGTTTGAGGTGGGCGTCTTTTTCGCGCGCTTCTACACCGGCAAACGCCGTCAGGTTGACGAAGGCGAAGAAGAAACCACGACAGAAGAGTAAATCCAGCCGCCCGTCAGGGCGGTTGTTGTCTGGAGCGCTGTATGTTTGATATCGGTGTGAATCTCACCAGTTCCCAGTTTGCCAAAGATCGTGATGATGTGGTGGCGCGCGCGCAGGCGGCGGGTGTCAGCGGCATGCTGCTGACCGGCACCAATCTGCATGAAAGTCAGCAGGCGCAACAACTGACAAAACACTACCCACGCTGCTGGTCCACCGCCGGCGTACACCCGCACGATAGCAGTAGCTGGACGCAGGACACGGCAGATGCCCTCCGCCAGCTTGCCGCCCAGCCAGAAGTGGTGGCAATTGGCGAGTGTGGGCTCGATTTCAACCGTAATTTCTCGACCCCCGAAGAGCAGGAGCGGGCTTTTTCCGCGCAACTGGCGCTGGCGGCAGAACGTGGTATGCCCGTTTTTTTACACTGCCGCGATGCCCATGACCGTTTTCTGGCGCTCCTGGATCCCTGGCTTCCCCGGTTGCCCGGTGCGGTGCTGCACTGTTTCACCGGCACATTAGACGAAGCGCAGGCGTGTCTGGCGCGGGGTATCTATCTGGGTATTACCGGCTGGGTGTGTGATGAACGGCGTGGACTGGAACTGCGCGACGTGTTGCCGCATATCCCCGCAGACCGTCTGTTTGTAGAAACCGATGCGCCGTATTTGCTGCCGCGTGATTTGTCGCCGAAACCGGCATCAAGACGTAACGAACCCGCGCATCTGGGGCATATTCTGGCCTGTGTTGCTCAGTTGCGCGGTGAAGATGCCCAATGGCTTAGCGACGTGACGAATCAAAACGTGCAGACGCTATTTGGCATCAGGCTTTAACGCAGGATTAGACTTTACGGAAGTCGGTGTTTTTGATGCTCTGTAGCACCTGTTTATTCAGCAGGTTAAGCAGCAGCATGGAACGGGCTTCGCCGTCCGGCTCTTTAAAGATAGCCTGTAACCCTTCCAGCGCCCCTTCGGTAATGATCACACTATCGCCGGCGTACGGCGTTTCAGGGTCGGTAACGCCCTCGGGTTTATACAGGGAAAGCTGATGGATAACCGTCGAAGGAACCTGTGCCGGGCTCGCGCCAAAACGGACAAAGTGGCTAACGCCGCGGGTCGCATTAATCGTGGTGGTATGAATCACCTCGGGATCGAACTCGACAAACAGATAATTTGGGAAGAGCGGTTCGCTCACCGTGGTACGTTTACCACGGACCATTTTTTCCAGTGAGATCATTGGCGTCAGGCAGTTGACCGCCTGGCGTTGAAGATGTTCCTGGGCGCGCTGGAGCTGGCCTCGTTTGCAGTAAAGTAAATACCAGGATTGCATAATGTTCTTTTCCGAAAGTTCGGTGAGCAAGCATACCAAAAGCCTAAGGCGATGGCGAAGTTGATTATAACTGGCGACAATACTTACCGTCCTCTTTCACCTTGATTTAACAAAATTACAGCAACGTGAAGATGAACACCGTATAATAGAGCGCTTAGCAAGAGGCCATTATAAACCCCATGAAATACCATGACCTACGTGATTTTCTGACGCTGCTTGAACAGCAGGGTGAATTAAAACGCATTACATTATCTGTTGATCCCCATCTGGAGATGACGGAAATTGCCGACCGCACCCTGCGCGCGGGAGGACCGGCGTTACTGTTCGAAAACCCGAAAGGGTACACGATGCCGGTGCTATGCAATTTGTTCGGTACGCCACGTCGGGTTGCATTAGGTATGGGGCAAGAAGAGGTGAGCGCCCTGCGAGAAGTGGGGAAATTACTGGCCTTTTTGAAAGAGCCGGAGCCGCCAAAAGGCTTTCGCGACCTCTTCGATAAGCTCCCCCAGTTTAAACAAGTGCTGAACATGCCGACCAAACGGCTGCGCGGTGCGCCTTGCCAGCAAAAAGTGGTGCAGGGTGACGATGTCGATCTCACCAAAATCCCTATCATGCAGTGCTGGCCCGATGATGTCGCGCCGCTGATTACCTGGGGGTTGACGGTAACGCGCGGACCACAAAAAGAGCGCCAGAATTTAGGCATTTATCGCCAGCAACTGATTGGTAAAAATAAGCTGATCATGCGTTGGTTGTCCCATCGCGGCGGCGCACTCGATTTTCAGGAGTGGTGTGCTGCGCATCCAGGCGAACGTTTCCCGGTCTCTGTAGCTCTCGGTGCGGACCCGGCGACGATTCTGGGGGCGGTCACGCCCGTTCCTGACACCCTGTCGGAATATGCCTTTGCCGGGTTACTGCGCGGCACTAAAACCGAAGTCGTCAAATGCCTCTCCAATGATTTAGAAGTCCCGGCCAGTGCGGAAATAGTGCTGGAAGGCTATATTGAGGCTGGAGAGATGGCACCCGAAGGGCCGTATGGCGACCATACCGGCTACTATAACGAGGTCGATAACTTTCCGGTCTTTACCGTCACGCACATTACGCAGCGTGAAGATGCGATTTACCATTCGACCTACACCGGCCGTCCGCCGGATGAACCTGCCGTGCTCGGTGTGGCGCTCAATGAAGTGTTCGTCCCGATTTTGCAAAAGCAGTTCCCGGAAATCGTTGATTTTTATCTGCCGCCGGAGGGCTGTTCTTATCGCCTTGCCGTCGTCACCATGAAGAAACAGTACGCAGGTCATGCAAAACGCGTCATGATGGGCGTCTGGTCGTTCTTGCGCCAGTTTATGTACACCAAGTTCGTGATTGTGTGTGACGACGATGTTAATGCGCGTGACTGGAACGATGTGATTTGGGCGATCACCACCCGTATGGACCCTGCGCGGGACACAGTACTGGTGGAGAACACGCCAATTGATTACCTGGACTTTGCCTCGCCGGTTTCCGGTCTTGGCTCAAAAATGGGCCTGGATGCCACCAATAAATGGCCTGGCGAAACCGAACGAGAGTGGGGTCGCCCCATCAGGAAAGATCCTGACGTGACGGCGCGTATCGACGCCATCTGGGATGAACTGGCCATTTTTAGTGACGGTAAAGGTGCCTGACGCGCCGCCGTTTTTCGCCAGACATTACGACAACGAGTATGAACCCGACAGAGGGAGCGCATGACAACCTTAAGCTGTAAAGTGACCTCGGTAGACGCCATCACCGATACCGTATATCGCGTCCGTTTAGTGCCGGAAGCGGCTTTTTCTTTTCGCGCTGGCCAGTACTTAATGGTAGTGATGGATGAACGAGACAAACGCCCCTTCTCTCTGGCTTCCACGCCGAGCCAGCACGACTTTATCGAGCTGCACATTGGCGCATCAGAATTAAATCTCTACGCCATGGCGGTGATGGACCGTATCCTGAAAGACCGGGAAATTGTGGTGGATCTTCCGCACGGTGACGCCTGGCTGCGTGACGATGAAGAGCGTCCGCTGGTGTTGATTGCCGGGGGAACCGGGTTCTCCTACGCGCGTTCCATTTTGCTGACGGCGCTTGAGCAAAACCCGAACCGTGATATCACCATTTATTGGGGTGGGCGCGAAGAGAAGCACCTGTACGATCTGTCCGAGCTGGAAGCATTGTCCGTTGATCATCCGAACCTGCGCGTGGTGCCGGTGGTTGAGCAGCCGGAAGAGAACTGGCGTGGCCGCAGCGGAACCGTTTTGACCGCCGTATTGCAGGATTTCGGTACGCTGGCGGAGCATGATATCTATATCGCCGGACGTTTTGAGATGGCGAAAATCGCCCGTGACCTGTTCTGCAATGAGCGTGGTGCACGTGAAGACCGCCTGTTTGGCGACGCATTCGCGTTTATTTAAGCCTTCCCGAAAACCACCCCTTCGTGAAGGTGGTGGTTTTCAGCAATCACTCATCCAGGTTGTAGAAGTAAACAAACAGCGGCTCATCGTTTTCTAACAGACACATCATCTCGCCTGTCGCGCCTTGCTTCGTTTCGAGGTTTGCCGTCACCTGGGTCGCAATATGCTGGCTACCGATATTTTCATCGAAGCGCTCAATAACCGCGGTGCTGGCGTTCGGCCTGGCGGTTTGCAGTTTCGCATGTAATCCCGGATTGTCGGCTCTGAGCTTATTGAGCCCAAATGTCAGGCAGTGTTGTGCCATGATCTGTTCCTGACGGGTCTCTTCATTTGCCAGTGCTGTCTGTGCTGCCAGTGCGAATGTGGGTAACAGAATAAACAGACAGGATAAAGCCAGAGTAGCGTTCTTCATTTCATTCCCTTGTCGATGTGGTGTCGCTCCCATGAGGAGTGTAAGGGATGGAGAGAAGAATAAGAAATAAAAAGCCCGCCCCTGACAGGCGGGAAAACGGCAACTAAATCTTTCTTTGCCATTGACACCATAACTGCGTTGGCTGCACTCATTTGCCCGAATCACTTACTTCTGTAAGCGTATCGGGATGTAGTCGCTTGCCGTCTTGTTCTGGCGCCAATGTCTTTGAGATCAATTTTTGTAAGCCGGGCACGCGAAGCGCCCCGGCATCGTGTTATACCCGCTCGAACACCGTTGCGATGCCCTGACCCAGCCCGATACACATGGTCGCCAGACCAAACTGGGCATCTTTGCGCTCCATCAGGTTGAGCAGGGTAGTGCTGATACGCGTACCTGAACAACCCAGCGGATGGCCGAGCGCGATCGCACCGCCGTTGAGGTTGATCTTCTCGTCAATCTGCTCCATCAACCCCAGATCTTTTATGCACGGTAGGATCTGTGCGGCAAAGGCCTCGTTCATTTCAAACAGGTCAATATCGCTGGTAGTCAGGCCCGCTTTTTTCAACGCCAGCTTTGATGCCGGAACCGGGCCATAACCCATAATGGATGGATCGCACCCGACGACAGCCATCGAGCGTACGCGCGCCCGTGGTTTCAGGCCTAACTCGCGGGCACGGCTTTCACTCATGACCAGCATTGCCGATGCGCCGTCGGAAAGGGCGGAAGAGGTCCCCGCAGTGACCGTGCCGCTCACCGGATCGAACGCCGGTCTTAAGGCCGAGAGCGCCTCAACGGTGGTTTCCGGGCGAATAACTTCGTCATAATTAAATTGCTTTAACACGCCATCGGCATCGTGGCCGCCGGTGGGGATGATTTCATTTTTAAATGCCCCGGACTGTGTGGCGGCCCAGGCGCGGGCATGAGAACGCGCGCCAAACGCGTCCTGCATTTCGCGGCTGATGCCGTGCATCCGGGAAAGCATCTCTGCGGTAAGCCCCATCATCCCTGCGGCTTTCGCCACATTGCGGCTCATACCCGGATGGAAATCCACGCCGTGGCTCATCGGAACATGACCCATATGCTCCACGCCGCCAACCAGGCAGACCTGCGCATCGCCGGTCATGATCATCCGGGCGGCATCGTGCAGCGCCTGCATTGATGAACCACACAGACGGTTAACGGTCACTGCAGGTACGGAATGGGGGATCTCCGCCAGCAATGACGCGTTGCGGGCAATGTTGAAACCCTGCTCCAGAGTCTGCTGAACGCAGCCCCAGTAGATATCGTCAATCGCAGAAGCGTCCAGCGCCGGGTTACGCGCCAGCAGGCTGCGCATCAGGTGCGCGGAGAGATCTTCCGCGCGCACGTTACGAAATGCGCCGCCTTTTGAACGGCCCATCGGGGTGCGAATTGCATCGACAATGACAACCTGTTCCATTGTGACTCCTTAAGCCGTTTTCAGTTCGCCTGCCGGACGGGCAGGTTCAACCGGGGGATAATACGCTTCGTTGTGGCGCGCTTTCTCGCGCAGCCCGGCCGGGGCTTCATAGAGCGGGCCAAGATGCTGGAACTGATGTGCCATATCGAGATATTTTGCGCTGCCAAGCGTGTCGAGCCAGCGGAATGCCCCACCGTGGAACGGAGGGAAACCGAGACCGTAGACCAGCGCCATATCGGCCTCTGCCGGACTGGCGATAATGCCTTCTTCCAGGCAGCGCACAACTTCGTTGACCATCGGGATCATCATGCGGGCGATAATCTCATCGTCGCTAAAGTCGCGCTTGGGCTGGCTAACTTCTGCCAGCAGGGCATTTACCTCGGCATCTTCTTCTTTCTTCGGTTTGCCTTTGCTGTCTTCTTTATAGCGCCAGAAGCCAAGGCCATTTTTCTGCCCGAAACGGTTAGCGTCGAACAGCGCGTCGATAGCATCGCGATAATCTTTCTGCATCCGCTGAGGGAAGCCCGCCGCCATGACGGCTTGCGCGTGATGCGCCGTGTCGATGCCGACCACATCCAGCAAATATGCCGGGCCCATTGGCCAGCCAAAGACTTTCTCCATGACTTTATCGACTTTGCGGAAATCCGCACCGTCACGCAGCAACTGGCTAAAGCCGGCAAAATAAGGGAACAACACGCGATTGACGAAGAATCCCGGGCAGTCATTCACCACGATCGGTGTTTTGCCCATTTTGCTCGCCCATGCCACGACTTTAGCGATAGTCTTATCAGACGTTTTTTCACCGCGAATGACTTCAACCAGCGGCATACGGTGTACCGGGTTAAAGAAGTGCATCCCGCAGAAGTTTTCCGGGCGTTTAAGCACGCTTGCCAGTTCGGAAATGGGGATCGTGGAGGTGTTAGACGCCAGGACGGTATCCGGGCTTACCTTTTCTTCGGTTCCTGCGAGAACGGCTTTTTTCACTTTCGGGTTTTCAACAACCGCTTCGACCACGACATCCACGCGCTCAAAGCCGGCATAGTCGAGGGTCGGGTGAATAGTGGAAATGACCCCGGCCAGTTTTAGTCCATCGATTTTGCCGCGTTCAAGCTGTTTATTTAGCAACTTACCCGCTTCACTCATACCCAGCGTCAGCGATTTGTCATTGATGTCTTTCATAATGACCGGCACGCCTTTCCAGGCAGACTGGTAGGCAATACCGCCGCCCATAATTCCCGCACCCAGCACGGCGGCCTGTTTTGGTGTCTCGACATCTTTGGTCAGTTTTTTCGCTTTGCCTTTCACGTATTGATCGTTGAGGAAAATACCGACCAGTGCGCGGGCTTCTTTACTGTGCGCCAGGGGAACGAAACTTTGATTTTCAAGTTTCAGGGCCTCTTCACGGCCAAAGCGAGCGGCTGCTTCAATGGTTTTAACCGCTGTTATGGGGGCGGGGTAATGTTTACCTGCTGTCTGCGCGACCATACCTTTGGCAATCGTAAAGCTCATGGTGGCTTCGATTTTACTTAAGTGTAGCGGCTCCAGCTTCGGCTGGCGTTTGGCTCTCCAGTCGAGATCGCCGTTAATCGCCTGACGTAAAATCGCCACCGCGCCTGCTTTTAATTTTTCCGGCTGAACTACGCCATCGACCAGGCCGATTTTCAGCGCCTCTTCGGCACCCACATCTTTCCCGGCGGCAATGATTTCCAGCGCACTGTCGGCGCCCAGCAGACGTGGCATACGGACGGAACCGCCAAAACCAGGCATGATGCCCAGTTTCGTTTCCGGCAGACCGATGCGCAGATCCGGCGTCGCCAGACGATAGTCGGTGGCGAGCACGCACTCGCAGCCGCCGCCCAGCGCATAGCCATTTACGGCAGAAATGGTCGGTACCGGCAAATCTTCCAGGCGATTGAACACGCTATTGGCAAAGTGCAGCCAGGTACTCAGTTGTTCTGCCGGAACCAGGAACAGAGAGAGGAATTCGGTAATATCGGCACCGACAATAAACGCTGCTTTTTCTGAGCGCAGCAGCAGGCCTTTTAAATCCGCCTGTTTTTCCAGCACGTCCAGCGCCTGGCCGAGGCTGGCTACGGTTGCCGTGTCTAACTTATTCACCGACCCGGGGGCATCGAACACCAGTTCGGCAATGCCATCTTCCAGCCATTTGATATATAGGGTATCGCCTTTGTAGAGCATGTCAGTCTCCTGAATCCAGCAAGGGATCTGGTCATACCAGATGAAGCGGAGTGTGGTTTTTATGTTAATAAATTGCAAATTTATCTTTAAAGAATTGCTAGTTTGATCACGCTCAGCCGAAATCACCCTACCGGGATCAGGTATGCTAAGATGCAAAAACTTGAGCTCAAAAAACAGAAGGAAGAATGATGGACTCACTGGCTGCGCTGTATAAAAATCATATCGTTACGCTCCAGGAACGTACCCGGGACGTGCTGGCCCGCTTTAAACTGGACGCGCTGTTGATTCACTCCGGTGAACTGTTCAATGTCTTTCTCGACGACCATCCGTACCCTTTCAAAGTCAATCCGCAGTTTAAAGCCTGGGTTCCGGTCACACAGGTTCCAAATTGCTGGTTGCTGGTCGATGGCGTTAACAAACCGAAACTGTGGTTCTACCTGCCGGTCGATTACTGGCACAACGTTGAGCCGTTACCGACCTCCTTCTGGACCGACGAAGTTGAGGTGATTGCCCTGCCGAAAGCCGACGGTATTGGCAGCCTGTTACCTGCTGCTCGCGGAAATATTGGGTATATCGGCCCGGTTCCCGAGCGCGCGCTTTCGCTGGATATTGCTGCCAGTAACATCAACCCGAAAGGGGTGATCGATTACTTGCACTATTACCGCGCCTATAAAACTGATTACGAACTGGCATGTATGCGTGAAGCGCAGAAAACGGCGGTAATGGGGCATCGTGCGGCGGAAGAGGCGTTCCGTTCCGGGATGAGTGAATTTGATATCAACCTGGCTTATTTGACCGCGACCGGGCATCGCGATACCGATGTGCCTTACAGCAATATTGTGGCGCTCAATGAGCACGCCGCCGTCCTTCATTACACCAAACTGGATCATCGCGCACCGGCAGAACTGCGTAGTTTCTTGCTGGATGCAGGGGCGGAATATAACGGTTATGCCGCAGACCTGACCCGCACCTGGTCGGCCAACAGCGATAACGATTATGCCCATCTGGTCAAAGATGTTAATGATGAACAACTGGCGTTGATCGCTACGATGAAGTCGGGTGTTAACTACACCGAGTACCACCTCCAGTTCCATCAACGTATTGCGAAGCTGCTGCGTAAACATCAGATAATCTCTGATATGAGCGAAGAGGCAATGGTCGAGAATGACCTGACCGGCCCATTCATGCCACACGGCATTGGTCACCCGCTTGGCCTGCAGGTGCACGATGTCGCAGGCTTTATGCAGGATGATACCGGTACGCACCTGGCGGCGCCGTCCAAATATCCTTACCTGCGTTGTACTCGTGTTCTGCAACCACGTATGGTGCTGACGATTGAGCCGGGTATCTACTTTATTGAATCACTGCTGGCGCCGTGGCGTGACGGCCCGTTCAGCAAGCACTTCAACTGGCAGAAAATTGAGGCGCTTAAACCATTTGGCGGTATTCGTATCGAAGACAACGTGGTGATTCACGAAAACAGTATCGAAAACATGACGCGTGATTTGAAACTGGCGTAATGGATAGCTGGCTGATACCGGCAGCGCCGGTCACCTTTGTCGAAGAGATCAAGAAAAGCCGTTTTATCACATACCTGGCCCATACTGATGGTGTGGAAGCGGCTAAGGCGTTTGTCGAGTCAGTACGTGCTGAACACCCGGATGCGCGACACCATTGTGTGGCCTGGGTAGCCGGGCCGCCGAATGATTCGCAGCAACTGGGCTTTTCTGATGATGGTGAACCTGCGGGTACAGCCGGAAAACCGATGCTCGCCCAGCTAATGGGAAGTGGGGTCGGGGAAATGACCGCCGTAGTGGTGCGCTACTACGGTGGCGTGTTGTTGGGGACCGGTGGACTGGTTAAAGCTTACGGCGGCGGTGTGAGCCAGGCACTTGCGCAGTTGACGACGCTGCGCAAGACGCTATTAACCGAATATACTTTGCAATGTGAATATGGGCAGTTGACCGGGGTTGAAACCCTGCTGGGGCAGTTTTCTGGCAAGATTGTTGCGAGTGAATACGAGGCGTTTGTTCGGCTTCGGGTGGCACTCCCGCAATCTGAACTGGCTGCTTTTTCAACAAAACTTGCTGATTTCAGTCGTGGTGCGTTGCAATTACACAAGATTGAAGAATAATCCCCACCTAATTTTTGCGTACCTAAGGAAGCGGCAGAGATGCATTTTCGTGCCATAACCCGAATTGTTGGACTTCTGATCATTCTCTTTTCCGGGACGATGATTCTGCCAGGGCTGGTTGCACTTATCTATCGTGATGGCGCAGGAAGGGCATTCACGCAAACATTTTTTGTCGCGCTGGCGATTGGTTCTCTGCTGTGGTGGCCTAACCGCCGTGAAAAGAGTGAGCTGAAATCGCGCGAGGGTTTTCTGATCGTTGTGCTGTTCTGGACCGTACTGGGTAGTGTGGGGGCGTTGCCCTTTATCTTCTCTGAAAGTCCAAATCTGACGGTGACGGATGCTTTTTTCGAATCGTTCTCTGGGTTAACGACGACGGGGGCCACCACGCTGGTGGGGCTGGACTCGTTGCCTCATGCCATTCTCTTTTATCGTCAGATGCTGCAGTGGTTTGGTGGTATGGGGATCATCGTGCTGGCGGTGGCGATTCTGCCTATTCTGGGCGTCGGGGGAATGCAGCTCTATCGCGCTGAAATGCCAGGGCCGCTGAAAGATAATAAAATGCGTCCGCGTATTGCCGAAACAGCGAAGACGCTGTGGCTCATTTATGTATTGCTGACTATTGCCTGTGCGCTGGCATTGTGGTTTGCCGGTATGCCCGCTTTCGATGCAATCGGGCACAGCTTCTCAACCATCGCGATTGGCGGCTTTTCGACGCATGATGCCAGCGTGGGTTACTTCGACAGCCCTACGATTAACACCATTATCGCCATCTTCCTGCTGATCTCCGGTTGTAACTATGGTCTGCACTTCTCTTTACTCAGTGGTCGCAGCCTGAAAGTGTACTGGCGCGATCCCGAATTTCGCATGTTCATCGGCGTACAGTTGACGCTGGTGGTGATCTGCACCGTGATGCTGTGGTTCCATAATGTCTACAGTTCGGCGATGACGACGCTCAACCAGGCTTTCTTCCAGGTGGTGTCGATGGCGACAACCGCAGGCTTCACGACCGACAGTATCTCTCGCTGGCCGTTATTCCTGCCGGTGCTGCTGCTCTGCTCAGCCTTTATCGGCGGCTGCGCGGGTTCGACGGGGGGCGGCCTGAAAGTCATTCGTATCCTGCTGCTGTTTAAACAGGGTAACCGTGAACTGAAACGTCTGGTGCACCCGAATGCGGTATACAGCATCAAACTGGGGAACCGTGCTCTGCCGGAGCGTATTCTTGAAGCGGTATGGGGGTTCTTCTCCGCCTATGCATTGGTGTTTATCGTCAGCATGCTGGCTATCATTGCGACCGGCGTGGATGACTTCTCCGCATTCGCTTCTGTCGTGGCGACGCTCAATAACCTGGGGCCGGGGCTTGGTGTAGTGGCGGATAACTTCGCCAGTATGAACCCGATTGCGAAATGGATCCTGATTGCCAATATGCTGTTTGGTCGTCTTGAGGTCTTTACCTTATTGGTACTGTTCACGCCGACCTTCTGGCGCGAATAAGGGAGCTATACGTGAAAACGCTAATTTTGTTTTCTACTCGTGATGGACAAACGCGTGAGATTGCCGCTTATCTGGCCTCGCAATTAAGCGAGCTGGGGGTGAGTACCGATGTGATCAATCTCAATCGTGTCGGGACGATTGACTGGTCAGCCTATGAGCGCGTCGTCATCGGCGCTTCTATTCGTTATGGTCATTTCAACCCGGCGCTGGACACTTTCGTTAAGCAGCACCAGAAAAACCTGAATGCGCTGCCCGGCGCGTTCTTCTCCGTAAACCTTGTCGCGCGCAAGCCCGAGAAACGCACCCCACAGACTAACAACTACACCCGTAAGTTTTTGCTGCGTTCGCCATGGCGTCCTGATGAATGCGTCGTGTTTGCAGGTGCGCTGCGTTACCCGCGTTATCGCTGGTTTGATCGTCTGATGATTCAACTCATTATGAAGATGACGGGTGGTGAAACAGATCCCCGTAAAGAAGTGGTCTACACCGACTGGCAGCAGGTGACCGAATTTGCGCGCAAAATCGCTCAGTTAAACAGCAAAGCGCCGCTTTAACCGCCGCTATGAATGAAATGTGAGCGAACGATAATTTTTTTGAATTTTATGCTTGTCACTTCACAAGAACTCCCTATAATGCGCCTCCACTGACACGGAACAACGGCAAGCAAGCCGCCGGGTCAGCGGGGTTCTCAGGCGAATGCCGGTGAGAATTCCGCAGAGAAAAGTGAAAATAAATACTTGACTCTGCAGCGGGAAAGCGTAATATGCACACCCCGCGCCGCAGCGAAAAACGAAGCGGCACTGCTCTTTAACAATTTATCAGACAATCTGTGTGGGCACTCAAAGTGACATG
>OKPX01000042.1_pt1 | contig 91174 bp, 97 predicted proteins | sample 1613911 | NCBI WGS metagenome assembly OKPX01 (sample SAMN04436892, study PRJEB24849) | human gut metagenome | biome: human gut; feature: NICU; material: stool | host: Homo sapiens | place: USA: Saint Louis, MO | collected 2012-02-03 | reverse complement strand
GTTTCGCCGGGGTTTCCTGAGCCCCCTGCCAGGGGCGTTTGGCGCGGTGCGGCGAAACCAGAACCCATTGATCGGTCAGCGGGTTGTAACGGCGATGCGGATGATCGACCGGATTAAATTGCTGCGTCATGACCCTTCCTTTAATCGCTGTAACCCTGCGGGTGGCGGGATTGCCAGCGCCAGGTATCTTGTGCCATTTCATCGAGCGTACGGGTCACACGCCAGCCCAGTTCATTATCCGCTTTGCTTGCATCTGCCCAGTAGGCAGGCAGATCGCCATCGCGACGGGGAGCAAAGTGGTACGCCACCGGCTTACCGCACGCTTTGCTGAATGCGTTAACCACGTCCAGCACACTGCTGCCAACGCCTGCACCGAGGTTATAAATATGGACGCCTTGCTTGCCCGCCAGTTTTTCCATCGCCACAACGTGCCCGTCGGCCAAATCCATCACATGGATGTAATCACGAACGCCGGTGCCATCAGGCGTCGGGTAGTCATTACCAAATACCGCCAGAGAGTCGCGACGGCCCACGGCCACCTGGGCAATGTAAGGCATCAGGTTGTTCGGGATACCCTGCGGGTCTTCACCCATATCTCCTGACGGATGGGCGCCCACCGGGTTGAAATAACGCAGCAGCGCAATGCTCCAGTCCGGCTGGGCTTTTTGCAGGTCGGTCAGGATCTGCTCGACCATCAGCTTGCTTTTGCCGTAGGGGCTTTGCGGGGTGCCCGTCGGGAAACTTTCGACATAAGGGATTTGCGGCTGATCGCCATAGACCGTGGCGGAGGAGCTAAAAATGAGGTTTTTGACGTTGGCCGCACGCATGGCATTCACCAGGCGAAGCGTGCCATTGACGTTGTTGTCATAGTACTCCAGCGGTTTGGCTACTGACTCACCAACGGCTTTTAACCCCGCGAAGTGGATAACCGCTTCGATTGCATGATCGTGCAGGATTTCAGCCAGCAGTGCTTCATCACGAATGTCACCCTGGATAAACAGGGCGGATTTGCCCCCCAGGCGTTCAAGCACCGGCACGACACTGCGTTTGCTGTTACACAGGTTGTCGAGGATGATGACGTCGTGGCCATTTTGCAGCAGTTGCACACAGGTATGGCTTCCAATGTAACCGCTACCACCTGTAACCAAAACTTTCATATATCACTCCATCAAGCGTATGTTATGAATTAACTTTAGCATAACAGAGATGGCAAAACTGTGATATGTGATAAATTAGTGGAATCGTTTACACTACAATATGCCACGCATTACCTGCCCACCTAACTGATTATAAATCAGATAAATAATGACGTAATGATGCATAAATTCTGAAAATGCTTTGAAACAGAGGCGGGGGGATGCCCCGCCTGTGAAAAACTCAATCAAACTGGTAGCGCCAGTTGTCGCCGTCCGGGACAAACTGTAAACGATGCGTGATACACGAAGGGGCATCACTGGCATGGTGGGAGACAAACAATAATTGCGTTTCGCCTTCGCCAATTAGTACGTCAACAAAGCGGCGAATCAATTGACGGTTCAGCGGATCCAGCCCTTGCAGCGGTTCATCGAGGATAAGTAAGGTCGGATGTTTGACCAGCGCACGGACAATCAGCGCCAGACGCTGTTGGCCCCATGACAGGCTATGGAACGGCGCATCGGCGGTTTTCGCATTAAACCCGGCGATGTCCAGCCACTGTTGCGCCAGTTTACGCTGTTTATCCGAAACAGCCTGATAAATGCCAATGGAGTCAAAATAGCCGGAAAGAATGACATTGCGCACGGTCGTGCTGACGCGATAGTCCAGATGCAGGCTGCTGCTGACGTAACCGATGTGCTTCTTAATATCCCAGATGGTTTCGCCGCTGCCGCGACGGCGGCCAAAAAGGGTTAAATCGTTGCTGTAGCCTTGCGCATGATCGCCCGTTACCAGGCTGAGCAGCGTCGATTTTCCCGCGCCGTTCGGCCCGCTAATTTGCCAGTGTTCCCCCGGTCGAACGGTCCAGTTGAGATGATTGATAATCGGACGATCATTATAGGAGACGACACCCTCTTTCAGCACAATCAGCGGCTCACCGGCGGTCAGTTGATCGCGCGCTGGCGGCGCATCTGGCTCCGGCAGCGCCATTCCCGCCAGATTCTCGCTATGCGCCAGTTGTGCGATGAGCGCCTGCTGTAACAACGCCGATTTCTCGCCGATTTCCGTTAGCGCGCAGTCAGCCAGCACGCCCGCATTGTGCACAAAATCCGGAATTTCATCGAAGCGGTTCAGGACCAGCACCAGGGTGTAACCTTCTGCATTAAGCTCGGCGAGGAGGAGAGCAAGATTTTGCCGTGAATGAACATCCAGTCCGTCAAAAGGCTCGTCCAGAATCAGTAAATCAGGTTGCGACATCAGTGCCTGGCAGAGAAGTGTTTTGCGCGTCTCTCCTGTGGAGAGGTATTTAAAGCGGCGTGAGAGCAGGGAAGTGATACCAAAACGTTCGGCCAACTGCTGGCAGCGCTCGGCGTCTTTAACCTCATCCTGGATGATTTCTGCGGTGGTGCGTCCGGTGTCATCTTCACCGGGACTTAGCATATCGGTGTTATTACGTTGCCACTCCTCACTGACCAGTTTTTGCAACTGTTCGAATGACAGACGGGTAATGCGTGAGAAGCTACTCTGGCGATCCCCTTTAAGGAGTGTCAATTCACCAGCCAGTGCTTTAGCCAGCGCCGATTTCCCGCTACCGTTTGCACCGACAAACGCCCAGCTTTCACCCGACTGCAGCGTTAAGTGATCAATCGACAGCGTCCGGGTGTCGCCAAGACGAAACGTGCCTTGCGAAATTTGCAATGATGACATTATGTATCCCATTTTTTGCAGCGATACAGACAGGGATACGTGCTGGCAGGCAACTTGTCAATCTACTTAGCACAACGTGGCGAGAATGACCTTGTCAGCATTAAAATATGCCGTGACCTCAGCCGCTTCCTTTAGATCTTGCGCCTGCTGTGCGGGCACGGTCGCACATAACTGCTGGCCGTCGGGTAGCGCCAGTAAAACTTCACACTGCAGCTCGCCACGCTCAATATGGCTGATTCGCCCACGGAGCTGATTATCGGCCTGCTGCGCAGTGGCATGGTCGGTTGTAATGTCTACCCACGGTGCTTTCAGCAGCACCAGCACTTCTTTGCCTTGCGTCAAATCCAGGCGCTGCGCGCTTTGGGCAGTAATGGCGACTTTGAGTGATGTCGTACCATCCGCCAGAAGCACATCGACATGTTGCTGTACCTGCTGGTGGTCGAGGGCGGTAATGGTACCAAACCACTGGTTACGGGCGCTGGTTTGCAGTGAAAAACGGGAAATGGCCGCCAGCAGGCTGTTCAGCGGCATAGCATCGTCGTCGCTCAACACATCAAACGCTTTTTGCTGAATCTGACCCAGTAAATCATAGAGTTGAATAAGACGCTGACCGTAGCGGGTGATAACTGCGCCGCCGCCGCCTTTTCCCCCGGTCGCGCGTTCCACCAGCATCTGTTCGCTGAGCTGATTCATTTCATTAATGGCATCCCAGGCACTTTTATAGCTGATGTTCGCATTCTTCGCCCCTTGGCTTATGGAACCCGTCTGTTCTATTTGTTTGAGTAAATTAATCCGGCGCGGGTCAGCGAACAGCCGTTCCTGGAGTTTAAGGGTAAGAAGAATTTCAGCCTGCATAGCGTAGTGTCCTGATGTAAAAAGAATAGTGTGAAGGAAAATCGACCTGGAGCCTAGTCTTCACCTGCGCGCATTGTTTTTCTAAAGATAATGTCACAATTGTCGATAGGGGAAAGAGACACTTCACTGAAGGAACAGAATATGGCAGTTAAAAAACGCCCGGCCTTGCAAGGCGAATTGGACGGAGCCTGTGGCTTTTACGCCATCGCGAACGGGATACATTTACTGGAACCTGAACTGGCGCTCCCGGAAATCTTCCCGATTATTTTGCAGCAATACGTTTTTGATGGCGATCCGATGGGATTTGTTAACGGCATTGCTCGCGGTTCGCTTAAAAATACCCTGAGTCGGACGATGGCGCTGTTGAACGCGGAGTATGAATTTTACGATCCGAAAAACCACGAACAATGGCAGTTCACCTTCAGCATGCCCTACTGGCATAACGATAAACCCCGCGATCGCCGGGATATCCTCGATACGTTAAGTCTGGCGAACCATAAAGAAGGGCGCGTGATTATTCAGGCTTACGATTATAATGATGGTGAGCAGGAATATAGCCACTGGACAGTCATTTCGAAAGTGACGGACGAGGGGCTGGCCACCTGGGATTCAAGCAAAGAAGTTAAATGTATTCCATTTGATAAAATACGAGTCGATAGCATTCAACATTCGAATATTGCCCGGCCATGGAATATTCGCAGCGCGGATACGTTTGTACTGAGTCGTCAACCCTTGTAAAAGGTGACCGACGATGGCACAAAAGGCGAGTGTTTTTCTGTCAGATGCGGTTAGAATGCCCCCTTAACACTAAATGGAGTTGACCATGTTTGAGTTATTGAAAAGCTTAGTTTTTGCCGTAATCATGGTCCCTGTGGTGATGGCTATCATCCTGGGGTTGATTTATGGCCTGGGTGAGGTATTCAACCTTTTTTCAAATGTTGGTCATCGCGACCGCCCCGCACAACGCCGCTGAATTTAAAAAACGCCCGCAATCGCGGGCGTTTTGCTATTCAAGTTCGGCATAAGCTTGCCGATATCTCATAAATCTCAGTAATTCTTGATGAGTATGACCTCACCCGGTGAATCTCTGGTAGTATCGTTATGTTCCCAAGTATATAACGACACTCACAGGAGTTACAGATGACACGTACATGGTTACGCCTTTTTGCCGGGGCGACTTTATCGCTTTCCGTTGCCGGACATGCGCTGGCTGATGAAGGGAAAATTACCGTTTTTGCGGCAGCGTCGCTGACCAATGCAATGCAGGACATTGCCGCTGCGTATAAGAAAGAGAAAAACGTCGAGGTGGTCTCGTCGTTTGCTTCGTCTTCCACGCTGGCACGTCAAATCGAAGCGGGTGCGCCTGCGGACCTGTTCATTTCTGCTGACCAGAAATGGATGGATTACGCGGTTGATAAAAAGAGTATCGATACCGCCACGCGCGTAACCTTGCTGGGTAATAGCCTGGTTGTTGTGGCGCCGAAGAGCAGTGCGCAGGGCGACATTACCGTTGATGCGACCACTGACTGGGCAAGCTTGTTGAAAGGCGGCCGCCTGGCGGTTGGCGATCCGGAGCACGTCCCGGCAGGTATCTATGCGAAAGAAGCGCTGCAAAAGCTGGGGGCGTGGGATAAATTGTCTCCGAGCCTGGCACCAGCAGAAGATGTACGTGGTGCTCTGGCACTGGTTGAACGTAGCGAAGCCCCGTTGGGTATCGTCTATGGTTCTGACGCCGTGGCCAGTAAGGGCGTGAAAGTTGTCGGGACTTTCCCGGAAAACTCTCACCAGAAGGTGGAATATCCGATGGCGATTACCGAAGGTCATAAAAACGCAACGGTTAGCGCGTTCTATGATTACCTGAAAACCCCGGAAGCTTCCGCCGTGTTTAAACGTTACGGATTTACGACACACGAATGATATTAACGGATCCCGAATGGCAGGCAGTGATACTTAGCCTGAAAGTTTCATCCCTCGCAGTTGTTATTAGCTTGCCCTTTGGGATTTTCTTTGCCTGGTTACTGGTGCGCTGTACCTTTCCAGGCAAAGCCCTGCTTGACAGTCTCCTGCATCTTCCCCTGGTTCTGCCTCCGGTTGTCGTAGGGTATTTATTACTTATTGCCATGGGAAGACGTGGATTTATCGGCCAGTGGCTCTTTGACTGGTTCGGGATAACCTTCGCTTTTAGCTGGCGAGGCGCGGTGCTTGCGGCGGCGGTGATGTCCTTTCCGCTGATGGTGCGTGCCATTCGCCTGGCGCTGGAAGGCGTTGACACCAAACTCGAACAGGCCGCCCGTACCTTAGGTGCCGGGCGCTGGCGCGTGTTTATGACGATTACGCTGCCCTTAACATTGCCGGGAATTATTGTCGGCACCGTGCTGGCCTTTGCCCGTTCGCTGGGTGAATTTGGGGCGACCATCACCTTTGTCTCAAACATCCCTGGCGAAACGCGCACCATTCCTTCGGCGATGTACACCCTTATCCAGACACCCGGCGGCGAAATGGCGGCGGCGCGTTTGTGTGTGATCTCCATTATTCTGGCGCTTGTCTCGCTGCTCATTTCGGAATGGCTGGCGCGCGTTAGCCGTGAACGGACCGGGAGATAACTATGCTGGAGCTGAATTTTAGTCAGACGCTCGGAACGCACCGTCTGCAGGTAGCCGAAAGCCTGCCAGCCAGCGGTATCACGGCGGTATTTGGCGTATCGGGAGCGGGGAAAACCTCTCTTATCAATGCGATTAGCGGCTTAACGCGCCCGGAGCAGGGGCGTATCGTGCTCAATGATCGCGTACTGTATGACGCTGAGAAAAAAATCTGCCTGCCGCCGGAAAAGCGCCGGGTCGGTTATGTCTTCCAGGATGCGCGCCTGTTCCCGCATTACAACGTGTTAGGCAACTTGCGCTACGGCATGGCGAAATCCATGGCCGGGCAGTTTGACAAGCTGGTGGCGCTTCTGGGGATCGAACAGCTTTTAGAGCGCCTGCCAGGCGGGCTGTCGGGTGGGGAAAAGCAACGCGTGGCGATTGGTCGCGCCCTGTTAACCGCGCCGGAATTGTTGTTGCTGGATGAGCCGCTGGCATCGCTGGATATTCCGCGTAAACGTGAGCTGTTGCCATATCTGCAACGCCTGGCGCGGGAAATCAATATTCCTGTGCTGTATGTCAGCCACTCGCTGGATGAGATCCTGCATCTTGCCGATCAAGTGATGGTGCTGGAAGCGGGGGTTGTTAAAGCCTTTGGTAACCTCGAAGATGTCTGGGGGAGCAGCGTGATGAATCCGTGGCTACCCCAGGAGCAGCAAAGCAGTATTCTGAAGGTCAGCGTGCTGGAGCAGCATCCGCATTACGCCATGACGGCGCTGGCGTTAGGCGACCAGCATATTTGGGTGAACAGACTGGATAAGCCGCTTCAGGCTGCTGTGCGCATTCGAATTCAGGCAACAGATGTGTCGCTGGTGCTGCAACCTTCCGGCAATACCAGTATTCGTAATACTTTGCGGGCGAAAGTGGTGCAAAATTACGATCTGGACGGGCAGGTAGAAGTTCAGTTGGATGTAAGCGGAAGGACGCTATGGGCGCGAATTAGCCCGTGGGCCAGGGATGAGCTCAATATCAAACCTGGCCTGTGGCTCTATGCACAAATTAAGAGTGTATCGATCACCGCCTGATCAGAGCAGATGGCTATAGATAAAGCTGGCAATGCTGTCGGTGGTGTTATCGCCAATCACAACGTTGGCGCGGGCTTTGACCGCGTCATCGGCATTCCCCATTGCGACTCCAAGGCCCGCTGCCTCCAGCATGCTGATGTCGTTGTAGTTGTCACCGAACGCCACCACTTCTTTCATCGACAAGCCCTGTGAAGTGACCCACTCGGTCAGGCGTTTGCCTTTGCTATTGCCCGTGCGCGCGATATCAACCTGATCATGCCACGACCACTCGCACTCCAGTCCCAGTGTTTGTTCAACCGTGTGGGCAAACTGCTTAAGCTTATTGGTGTCTTCGTCGGTCAGGGCGAATTTCCAGATAGCGTCAACGTCACGGGCGGCAGCGCGCAACGAGTCCACCTGGGTGAAGACCGGGCGCTGTTCCGGCGGCAGAGTTTGTGCCCAGTTATTGGTACGGATGACATGACCGGTTGGCTTTTCATAGAGCATGGCATTATCGACATACATGAGACCGTGGACATCGTGGGATTCGAGCATTTCAATCAGTTTAACGGCTTGCGAAACCGGCAGAGGATCGGCTGTTAACACTTTTTTTGCCTGATAATCATACAAATAAGTGCCATTACAGCAAATTGCAGGTGTATCAAGCGCCAGTGCCTGATAAAAAGGATGGATGGCAACGTGATGCCGCCCGGTAACAATAATTAACTGATAGCCGGCTGCTTTTGCCCGGGCAAGCGCCTCGATAGAAGAGGGGAGCAGCGTTTTTTTAGGCGTCAGTAAGGTACCATCTAAATCCAGTGCTAATACACGCGAGGTCATGTCGTTTTCCGTGGTCAATGTTGAATTTGGCTTTTTCGGGATGGTACACCGAGTCGCGCCATGGGCAAAATTTGCGCGTGAAATTCAGCATTAACCACGAAAAAAGGCTATCCTGGTAAATTAACGCAGTATCAAGGAAAGGAGTATTCATGAAACAAACCGTTTATACCGCCAGCCCGGAAAGTCAGCAGATTCATGTCTGGCGTTTGAATCCCGAAGGCACCCTGACGCTTGTGCAGGTGGTGGATGTTCCCGGCCAGGTTCAGCCGATGGTCATAAGCCCTGATAAACGTTACCTCTACGTGGGCGTACGCCCGGAATTCCGCGTTATTGCTTACCGTATTGCGCCAGATGATGGTGCGTTGACCTATACCGCAGAAGCGTCGCTGCCAGGTAGCCCGACGCACATCTCAACCGATCACAGTGGTCGTTTCCTGTTCAGCGGTTCCTATAATGCGGGTTGTGTCAGCGTAACCCGTCTCGACGATGGCGTGCCGACCGAGACCCTGGACGTGGTGGAAGGGCTGGAAGGTTGTCATTCTGCCAATATTTCGCCTGACAATCGCACTCTGTGGGTTCCGGCGCTGAAACAAGATCGTATTTGTCTGTTTACGCTGTCCGAAGATGGCAACCTGCAACCGCAAGACCCGGCGGAAGTGACCACCGTTGAAGGCGCAGGCCCGCGCCATATCGCCTTCCATCCGAACAAACGTTTTGCCTACTGTGTGAATGAGCTGAACAGCTCTGTCGATGTATGGCAGCTTAATGATGCGCACGGCAAGATTGAATGCGTGCAGACGCTGGATATGATGCCGGCTGACTTCTCCGATACCCGCTGGGCGGCGGATATTCATATTACGCCGGATGGCCGTCACCTGTATGCCTGTGACCGTACCGCCAGCCTGATCACTGTGTTCAGCGTGTCAGAAGATGGCAGCGTACTGGCTATCGAGGGCTTCCAGCCGACAGAAACGCAGCCGCGTGGCTTTAATGTCGATCACAGCGGTAAATTCCTGATTGCGGCAGGGCAGAAATCCCACCATATCGCGTTGTATGAAATTAACGGCGAGCAGGGGCTGCTGACCGAGAAATCCCGTTATGCGGTAGGCCAGGGGCCGATGTGGGTTGTGGTTAACGCGTACTGATTTTCAGGCATAAAAAAACCTCGCCGCGGCGAGGTTTTTTCGTTTCAGAATGCTTACTTTTTCGGTTCAGCAACAACCTGGCTGCCTACGCCACGGTTGTTGAATTCCCACATGCGGTTGAAGCGCGGATCGTTCAACTGACGCTGAATGTTACCTTTATCATCCACCGCACCCGTATTACCGGCAAACGCGCGACCCGAAGCCGCTGCGGCCGCCCACGGTTTCGCCACGTTGAAGCCTTCGTTGATCACGCTATCGCGAATCACAACCTGACCGTTGGTATTGGCATCCACGTCCAGTGAGCGGCCCAGTTGCGCCACGCCGTTACCGGTTGCGGTAAAGCGGCTGTTGGTCGCCAGGAAACCGAAATTAACGCTGGACAGGGTTGCCGGTGCGAACACGTAGCCTTCTTGTTGGGTACGGGAGTTCACAACGCGGAAATCGGTGTTATCAAACACAACCGCGCCGCGGCCTGCAACGATATCCACATCCCCTTCTACATAGCTGTTGGTGACCAGCGTACGGGTCTGGCGATCGTTACGCAGGGTGTTATCGACACCGCTATTGGTCACGAAGAAGGTGTTCTGGCGACCCAGAATATTAACGTTATTCAACTGAACTTTGTCGCCGTCGCTGCGGAACGCAACCGCCTGATGGTTACCGGCGTCAACGCTGTCGCCAAGGCTATTCTGGATGGTGAGGTTCTGCAGTTGCAGGCCATTGTTCTGTGACCAGAAAACAGCGGAACACATCACGCCAACGGTGGCGTTACGGTTGCTCTGGCATTTATCAAACATATACCAGGCGGGTTTACCCGGCATGTATTTGCCTGATGGATTGACCAGTTTACGCCATGTCGTGCTGTCCATTTCAGAGTCGATAGCCAGCCCGATTTTCACGTCCAGCGGTTTTTCGCCGGTACCGTAAATGGTCACGCTGCCAGACGCCGCAGGAACATACACCGTGCCTTCGTAATCACCCGGCATCACGGCAATATACTGACGATCGCTGGAGTGTTTGTTGATGGCTGCGTCAACCGCTGCCTGAATGGTGTTGTGCGTTACGCCAGGCGTACCCGCCGGGCCAACCACGAAGTTTGCCTGTGCCGGCAGACGGATAGCATAAGGCTTCCACGCGGCTGCGTTCGGCGTCAGGGAGGCGAAGTAGTTATCCGCAACGAAGTTTTTCGCTTCGCCCGCCGTCAGAACAGGGCGCGATGCTGTACCCGGCGCAGTTTGTTGAGAAGGCTGTTGATCCGGCGGCGTTGAGCTACAGGCGGTCAGTGTCACGCCAAAAGCCAGTGCCAGCGTCAGACGAGAAACCGAGAATGTGTTCAAGAGGTACTCCAGCTGTGCAAGTTTAAATGATTTCGTCAGAAGCCTGCTTTTTTATACTAAGTTGAGCGAAACGGGAAGCCGATTGTGCAAATCGGCCTCAAATGAATGGTTTTTTAGCTAAAAAGGGCGGTGAGGGAGGCGCTGGCGAGAGAATGGAAATGCACATTAAAGCCGACCATTGCACCGCTGGCGTCGGCATCGACCTCTATAGCCGGAACATCCAATGCATAGACGGTGAAAATATAGCGGTGGGTTTCACCTTTCGGCGGTGCCGCGCCGCCATAACCGGCTTTGCCAAAGTCGGTTCGTGTCTGGATAGCGCCATCCGGTAGCGCGCTTATTCCTGAACCGGCTCCTTGTTGTAATACGCGGGTATCGGCGGGCAAGTTCGCGACGACCCAGTGCCACCAGCCGGACCCCGTGGGGGCATCCGGGTCGTAGCAGGTAACCACAAAACTTTTGGTTGCGGCGGGAACATCATCCCAGGCCAGATGCGGCGAAATATTGTCGCCGTCGTAGCCCATGCCATTGAAAACGTGGCGGTGGGGCAGTTTGCCCCCGTCCTGTAAATCATAACTGATCAGTTTCATTTCACCTCCTGTCAGCGATGCAACAACTTGACGATTTCCTGTGCGGCAGCGGCCGATGACGCCGGGTTTTGCCCGGTAACCAGGTGACCGTCGGTGATTGCATACACGCCCCAGTCTTCACCGCGCTCGTACAAGCCTCCGGCCTGTTTTAACGCATCTTCAACCAGGAATGGCACAACCTGTGTCAGGCCGACGGCTTCTTCTTCGCTATTGCTAAAACCCGTCACGCGTTTGCCCTGGACCAGTGGGCTGCCATCTGGCTTATGGGCATGGCGTAGCACGCCCGGCGCGTGGCAGACGGTTCCTACCGGCTTGCCTTCGGCCCAATATTTTTCGATAAGCGCGATAGATACAGGATGTTCTGCCAGATCCCACAGCGGACCGTGCCCGCCGGGGTAAAACACAGCTTCATAATCCCCTGCAGCGATATCACTCAGTTTGTGGGTGTTTGCCAGGGCGATCTGTGCGGCTTTGTCTTTGCGAAAGCGCTCGGTGTCCTGGGTTTGGGCATCGGGCGCATCGCTTTTCGGATCCAGTGGCGGCTGTCCGCCTTTGGGGGTGGCAAGCGCAACCTCCAGCCCTGCATCGCGAAAAACATAATAAGGCGCGGCAAATTCTTCCAGCCAGAAACCGGTCTTTTGCCCGGTGTCGCCGAGGGTGTCATGCGAGGTCAGTATCATTAAAATCGCCATTATTCCTCCTGATTCCGGGATGAGTTAACCCTCCAGAGTGTAGCATCCCGGAATCAGGCGGGCGTTAAATCAGACAATGAACATCTCGTCCATGGCGACGGCGGCATTCACGGCCTGGGTTAAGCGCGTCAACTGCTCGCGGCTTATCGCATAAGGCGGCATCAGGTAAATGAGGCGGCCAAACGGGCGGATCCACACGCCTTGCCCGACAAAGAAACGTTGCAGCGCCGCCATGTTCACAGGGCGCCTGGTCTCCACCACGCCGATTGCGCCCAGTATGCGAACGTCCTCCACATTGGCGCTATCGCTCGCTGCTGCGAGCTCGTCGCGTAACTGGCGTTCAATCGCGGCCACCTGGGATTGCCATTCGCCGCTTTCCAGCAGGCCGAGACTGGCCGTTGCCGCCGCACAGGCCAGCGGATTGCCCATAAACGTCGGGCCGTGCATAAAGCAGCCCGCTTCGCCGTTGCTAATTGTCTCGGCCACATGGCGCGTCGTAAGCGTGGCGGAAAGCGTCATTGTGCCGCCGGTTAAGGCCTTGCCAAGACAGAGAATATCCGGGGCAACCCCGGCGTGTTCGCAGGCAAACAGCTTGCCGGTACGACCAAAGCCGGTGGCAATCTCATCGGCAATCAGCAATATCCCTTCCCGGTCGCACATTTTACGGATCCGTTTAAGCCACTCAGGGTGGTACATGCGCATCCCGCCGGCGCCTTGCACGATGGGCTCAAGGATCACCGCGGCGATCTCATGGCGATGCGCCGCCATCAGGCGGGCAAAACCCACCATATCGCGCTCGTCCCATTCACCGTCGAAACGGCTTTGCGGCGCGGGGGCGAAGAGGTTTTCCGGCAGGTAGCCCTGCCACAGACTGTGCATGGAGTTGTCCGGGTCGCACACCGACATCGCGCCAAAGGTGTCGCCGTGGTAGCCGTTACGGAAGGTGAGAAACCGCTGCCGGGGCTCGCCTTTCGCCTGCCAGTATTGCAGGGCCATTTTCATCGCCACTTCCACGGCCACCGAGCCAGAATCAGCGAGGAAAACACACTCCAGATTGTCCGGGGTCATCGCCACCAGTTTACGGCACAGGGTAATGGCGGGTTGGTGGGTGATGCCGCCAAACATCACGTGCGACATGGCATCAATTTGCGCTTTCATCGCCGCGTTCAGTACCGGGTGATTGTAGCCGTGAATAGCGGCCCACCAGGAAGACATGCCGTCTACCAGCCGCTCGCCGCTGGTCAGCGTCAGTTCGCATCCTTGTGCGGATTGCACCGGATAAACCGGCAGCGGAGAGGTCATGGAAGTGTACGGGTGCCAGATGTGGCGCTGGTCAAAGGCAAGATCGTCCGTTGTCATAATCGACTTGTAAACCAAATTAAAAACATTTAGGTTTACAAGTATAACCCGAATCGAGATTTAACAACACCCTTTGGAGAAGCCCAATGGCTCACCAGACACGCTGGACAATGTCGCAAGTCACCTCCCTGTTTGAAAAACCGCTGCTGGAACTGCTGTTTGAAGCGCAACAGGTTCACCGCCAGCATTTTGATCCCCGCCAGGTGCAGGTCAGCACGCTACTTTCGATCAAGACCGGGGCCTGTCCGGAAGATTGCAAATACTGTCCGCAAAGCGCCCGTTATAAAACCGGGCTGGATGCAGAAAGGTTGATGGAGGTGGAGCAGGTACTGGACTCGGCCCGTAAGGCGAAAAACGCCGGTTCAACGCGCTTTTGTATGGGCGCGGCCTGGAAGAACCCGAACGATCGCGATATGCCGTATCTGGAACAGATGGTCGAAGGGGTGAAGGCAATGGGCCTGGAAGCCTGCATGACGCTCGGAACGCTCACTGACAGTCAGGCGCAGCGTCTGGCGCATGCCGGGCTGGATTACTACAACCACAACCTGGATACCTCACCGGAATTCTACGGCAACATCATCACCACCCGAACCTATCAGGAGCGCCTGGATACGCTTGATAAAGTGCGTGGCGCGGGAATCAAGGTCTGCTCTGGCGGCATTGTGGGGCTGGGCGAAACGGTCACCGATCGCGCCGGGTTACTGCTGCAACTGGCAAACTTGCCTACACCGCCGGAAAGCGTACCCATCAACATGCTGGTGAAAGTGAAAGGCACGCCGCTGGCTGATAATGAGGATGTCGACGCCTTTGATTTTATCCGTACCATCGCCGTTGCCCGTATTATGATGCCCACCTCGTATGTACGTCTGTCCGCAGGGCGCGAGCAGATGAACGAACAGACTCAGGCCATGTGCTTTATGGCCGGGGCAAACTCCATTTTCTACGGTTGTAAGTTGCTGACCACCCCCAACCCGGAAGAGGACAAAGACCTGCAACTGTTCCGTAAGCTGGGGCTGAATCCGCAGCAGACCGGGGTGCTCAACGGCGACAGAGCGCAGCAGGAACAACTGGAACAGCAGCTCGTGCATGCGGATACCGATCAGTATTACAACGCGGCTGCGCTATGAGCTGGCAACAGCGCATCGATGAGGCGTTAGCGGATCGTCTGCAGGCCGATGCCTTGCGCACACGCCAGTGCGTGGCACAGGGGGCCGGGCGCTGGCTGGTTCGCGACGGGCAGCGCTATCGCAACTTCTCCAGTAACGATTATCTGGGCTTAAGCCAGCATCCGGCGGTTGTTCGCGCCTGGCAGCAGGGGGCAGATAAATACGGGGTTGGCAGCGGCGGTTCTGGTCATGTGAGCGGCTACACCCTGGCACACCAACAGCTCGAGGCCGGGCTTGCCGACTGGCTGGGGTATCCGCGCGCGCTGCTGTTTATCTCGGGATTCGCTGCCAATCAGGCGGTGATTGCCGCGCTGGGTAAGAAAGAGGACCGTATCGTTGCCGACAGGCTAAGCCACGCCTCGTTGCTGGAAGCGTCCAGCCTCAGCCCGGCAGAACTACGCCGCTTTGCCCATAACGACGCCACGCATCTTGCGGCTCTGCTGGCAAAACCGAACGGTGGCGAACAACTGGTTGTTACCGAAGGGGTGTTCAGTATGGACGGCGACAGCGCGCCGCTGGCTGACATCGCCCGGGTGACCCGACAGGCAAACGGCTGGCTGATGGTCGACGATGCGCACGGTATTGGCGTATGCGGCGACGAGGGGCGCGGTAGCTGCCACGCCCGCCAGGTCACGCCGGATATCCTGATTGTCACGTTCGGCAAAGGGGTTGGCGTGAGCGGTGCGGCGGTGCTGTGCAGCGAATCGCTGGCCGATTATCTGACACAGTTTGCCCGCCATCTGATTTACAGCACCAGTATGCCGCCCGCCCAGGCCGCGGCAATCAGCGCCTCACTTGCTGTTATTCGATCCGAAGAAGGCGCACAACGCCGCCATAAACTGAATGCGCTGATTGCGCAATTCCGTGCCGGCGCACAGGCGCAGAAACTACAGGTGACAGCATCTGACAGTGCCATTCAGCCGCTGATTGTGGGTGAAAACAACCGTGCGCTGCAACTGGCCGCGCAGTTACGGGCGAACGGTTTTTGGGTAACCGCGATTCGCCCGCCAACCGTCCCGCAAGGTACCGCCCGGTTGCGCTTAACGCTCACTGCCGCCCATGAGCCGGAAGACATTACGCAGTTGCTGGAGATATTGCATGACGCGCGTTGATAAACAAGCCATTGCCGATACCTTCGGTCGCGCCGCCCACCGCTACGACCAACACAACGGATTGCAGCAACAAAGCGCAGAATTACTGCTTTCCCGTCTCCCTTCTGCCCCTGTTGAACAGGTGCTGGATGCCGGCTGCGGGCCGGGGTTGCTGAGTCGCTACTGGCGAGAGCAGGGGGCGCGGGTGACGGCGCTGGATATCTCCCCGCCCATGCTGGAGGAGGCCCGGCGCAGGCAGGCGGCAGAACGCTATGTGCTGGCGGATATCGAAGCCATGCCTTTTGCCCGCGCTGAATTTTGTCTTGCCTGGAGTAACCTGGCGGTGCAGTGGTGTGATGATGTGCGTCAGGCGCTGGCGGAGTTATACCGCGTAGTGCGCCCCGGTGGACATATTGCGTTTACCACCCTGGTGAGCGGCTCGTTACCTGAATTGAATGAGGCATGGCGCGCGATTGATGACCAACCTCATGCCAATCGCTTTCTGGCCGCTACGCAACTCCACGATGCGTTATCGGGCTGGCGCTATCAGGCGGGCATTGAGCCCATCACGCTCTATTTTGCGGGGGCCCTGGAGGCCATGCGATCGCTTAAAGGGGTTGGGGCGACCCATCTGCATGCCGGACGCAGGCAAGGGCTTACGCGAGGGGGGCTACAACGCTTGCAACTGGCCTGGCCGCAACAGCAGGGAGCATTCCCGCTGACCTATCAACTTTTCTGGGGAGTTATCACGCGTGACTGAACGCTATTTTGTCACCGGCACGGACACCGAGGTCGGAAAAACGGTGGCGAGCTGCGCGCTCTTGCAAGCGGCAAATCTTCGGGGGCTGCGAAGTGCGGGTTACAAACCGGTGGCCTCGGGCAGTGACATGACTGCACAGGGGCTACGCAACAGTGACGCGCTGGCTTTGCAGCACAACGGCAGCGTGATGCTCGATTACGACCAGGTAAACCCCTGGACTTTTGCTGAGCCGACATCGCCGCATATTGTCAGCGCAGAGTCCGATACGCCTATTACGCTTGAGGGGATGTCTTCCGGGCTTCGGGCGCTGGAAGCGAAGGCCGACTGGATATTGACAGAAGGGGCTGGCGGGTGGTTTACGCCGCTTTCAGAGACATTCACTTTTGCCGATTGGGTGGTGGCCGAGCAATTGCCGGTGATTCTGGTGGTGGGCGTTAAACTTGGGTGTATTAACCATGCAATGTTGACCGCACAGGCGATAGAGCAGGCGGGATTGCGTTTTGCTGGCTGGATTGCCAATGATGTTCAGCCGCCAGGTAAACGGCATACCGAGTATCTTGCGACGCTACGGCGCGTGTTAAAGGCACCTTTGATGGGAGAAATTCCCTGGCTTGCCCACGCGCCGTTCGCTACACAAAACGGTCATTATCTCGATCTCAACGTGCTGAATCAGGCGACATCCAGTGCGACAGAAGTTGATCGTCAAGCTGTCTGACATCCCCTTCGGCGACGTTGCGACCACGATGTAACAGACAGAAACGGTCGGCCACCCGGCGTATAAACGACAGATGTTGTTCGGCCAGCAGGATAGTCATACCGAAATCCTGGTTGAGCCGGACAAGTAAATTGCCGAGTTTATGGATAAACGCCTGTCCAAGCCCGCGTGTGGGTTCGTCCAGAATCAACAGCCGCGGGCGATTGACGAGCGCGCGCGCCATCGCCAGTTGGTGCTGATTATCCTCAGACAGCCCAGCGCCTTTCACCTGACGTAGCCCGTAGAGTTCGGGAAACAGGTCATAAATCTCACGATTGACGGTACTGCGCGGTTCACCAGCGGCCAGCATGGCGATATGCAGGTTCTCCTCAACGGTCATTTGTGAAAATATCCGCCTGTCCTGGGGAACATAGCCTATGCCCATTGCGCTGCGATGCTCCGCCTGTAGGTTGAGTAAATCCCTGGGCGGCGCCCCCGCTTCTTGCCAGACCATGCTACCGCTCTCCACGGGCAGATAACCGGTAATGCAATTGATAAGCGTCGTCTTGCCCATCCCAGGGAGGCCAATAACAGAGGTGCATACGCCGGGGGAGAGGTCGAGATCGACATTCCACAGCGTATGTTGATTGCCGTAATACTGATTGACTGCACGTAAGCTCAACACGGTTCGCTCCTTATCTCTGATCGGGTGACAGAGAAGATGTTGTAGAAGTCTCTGCAAAAGCCTTGCCAGAACCTAAAAGCGAGATTTTTTTCGGAACCCGCTGATGAATAAGAGAGTAAAAGTGCGTTTTGCGGGTGGCAGGCGAAAATATATGCTCTTTGACAGTGCCAGGGATGGCGGGAAATGGTGCAGTCAATTGGTGAATTGTGAGCAGGATCGCATGATAATTCACCGATTCGTTAGCAGATATTCTGCGAAAATAAGCGAGAAAATTTTTTTATTGACCTCAAAGAGGCTGCCGGGTGGTTTTTGGCGACAGGCGAGGCATATGGGCTGGAAGCAGTTATCCACTATTCCTGTGGATAACCTTGTGCATTAGAGTTAGAAAAAGTGCGAGAAGCGAGTAAATACGCGGCTTGCGCCTGAATTGCTGCGAAAGGCGTCTTTTATGATATTCCTTTATTTTTTAATTAGTTAAATAAAAGCAATCCTTGTAAGAAATCTGTCACCCACTGCCACAAAACTTTCATTACCTGTCTTGACAAGTGTTAAAAAAGGAAATGTTCTGGGGATAACCCGCTTTTGCTGGTGTTTTGTACCGTCCCAGATGATTTTCGAGGTGTGCTCATCGTGCCGGGCCAGTGAGTAGAAGAGATTCCTGATTATGCCACTGTTTTTACATCCAGTATTTTTTATTGGCAAATCTCGCTGTGGTGAGTAAAATTACTTTCCTGCCCGCTCATTCCTTCATCAGGTAGCCGTCCATGAGTAAACCATTCAAACTGAATTCCGCTTTTCGTCCCTCCGGCGATCAGCCAGAAGCTATTCGTCGCCTGGAAGAAGGGCTCGAAGATGGTCTGGCTCATCAGACTTTGCTGGGCGTGACCGGTTCAGGGAAAACGTTCACCGTGGCGAATGTCATTGCCGATTTACAGCGCCCGACGATGGTGCTGGCACCGAACAAGACCCTTGCGGCACAGTTGTATGGCGAAATGAAAGAGTTCTTCCCGGATAACGCCGTGGAATATTTCGTCTCTTACTACGACTACTATCAGCCGGAAGCTTATGTGCCGAGTTCGGACACGTTTATTGAAAAAGATGCCTCGGTGAACGAACACATTGAGCAGATGCGTCTGTCGGCCACTAAAGCGCTGCTTGAACGTCGGGATGTCATTGTGGTGGCATCGGTCTCCGCGATTTACGGCCTGGGCGATCCGGACCTGTACCTGAAGATGATGCTGCACCTGACAAAAGGGATGATCATCGATCAGCGCTCCATACTGCGTCGGCTGGCGGAGCTGCAGTACACCCGCAATGATCAGGCGTTTCAGCGCGGTACCTTTCGCGTGCGCGGCGAAGTGATCGATATCTTCCCGGCAGAATCGGACGATATTGCCCTACGCGTTGAGCTGTTTGATGAAGAAGTTGAGCGTTTGTCGCTGTTTGATCCGCTGACCGGGCATGTTGAGTCGACCATCCAGCGTTTTACGGTCTATCCCAAAACTCACTACGTCACGCCGCGTGAACGCATCGTTCAGGCGATGGAAGAGATCAAGGTCGAGCTGGTCGACCGGCGCAAGGTACTGCTGGAGAATAACAAGCTGCTGGAAGAGCAGCGGCTGACCCAGCGCACCCAGTTCGATCTGGAAATGATGAATGAGTTGGGCTATTGCTCCGGCATCGAAAACTATTCGCGCTACCTTTCCGGGCGCGGGCCGGGCGAGCCACCGCCGACGCTGTTTGATTACCTTCCGGCGGATGGCCTGCTGGTGATTGATGAATCCCACGTCACCATTCCGCAAATTGGCGGTATGTTCCGCGGCGACCGCGCGCGTAAAGAGACGCTGGTGGAGTACGGTTTCCGTCTGCCGTCAGCGCTGGATAACCGCCCACTGAAATTTGAAGAGTTCGAAGCGCTGGCACCGCAAACTATTTATGTGTCGGCGACGCCGGGCAACTATGAGCTGGAAAAATCCGGTGGCGATGTGATTGACCAGGTTGTGCGCCCAACCGGGTTGCTCGATCCGATTATCGAAGTGCGACCGGTGGCAACCCAGGTGGACGATCTGCTCTCCGAAATCCGCATACGCGTCGCCATTAACGAACGCGTACTGGTCACGACACTGACCAAACGCATGGCGGAAGATCTGACCGAATATCTGGAAGAACATGGTGAGCGGGTGCGTTACCTGCACTCCGACATCGATACGGTCGAACGTATGGAGATTATCCGCGATTTACGCCTTGGCGAGTTCGATGTGCTGGTGGGCATCAACTTGCTGCGTGAGGGGCTGGATATGCCGGAAGTGTCGCTGGTGGCGATTCTGGATGCGGATAAAGAAGGGTTCCTGCGTTCTGAGCGTTCGCTGATTCAGACCATTGGTCGTGCGGCGCGTAACGTCAACGGGAAAGCCATTCTCTACGGCGATAAAATTACCCCATCCATGGCGAAGGCGATGGGGGAAACCGAGCGTCGTCGCGAGAAACAGCAGCAGTACAACGAAGAACACGGCATCACCCCGCAGGGGTTGAACAAAAAAGTGGTGGATATTCTGAGCCTCGGCGAAAGCCTGGCGAAGACCAAAGGCAAAGGTCGCGGTAAATCGCGCACACCGGCTCAGGTGGAAGCTGCTGAACTGGCGTTAACCCCGAAAGCGCTGCAGCAGAAAATTCACGAGCTGGAAGGGCAGATGATGCAACATGCACAGAATCTCGAATTCGAAGAGGCGGCGAAATGCCGTGATCAACTGCATCAATTGCGGGAATTGTTTATTGCCGCCTCGTAACATGATGCCGCTCACGAAATTGACCTGTGCATCTTAATGTTTACTTAATGAAAGCCGATTACTCTCCTGTGAAAAATCAGGAGAGTATCTATGCACAAAGAAAATCTGGCTCAGTATCTGGCCGTTGCTCTGTCCCTCGCCATTATCATCGGCTTTACCCATCTCTGGGTGCTGACTTACTGAACTCCCCTTAACGTGCAATGGGGTTGAGTTTCACCCATGCGCGAACGCCAGGGCCTGGCTGACGGTTGTGTAAGAAGAATTGCGCGTCATGGAGCTGTGCGATGCGTGAAACGATACTCAATCCAAGCCCTGAACCACCATAGCGACTATCCATTCGCACAAATGCTTTGCTTAACTCTCCGCTGCGGGATTCATCCACGCCTGACCCCTCATCTTCCACCGACAGAACCGGCGTTGAACCACCGATAAGGCTCACGGTAATGGTGGTGCCGGGCGGGCTGTACCGGTGGGCGTTCTCTACCAGATTTCGCAGCAGCACCTGCAGGAGTGTGGCATCGCCTGCCACGGCGATATCTTCTGTCATTTCCGGCAACTGTAAGTGCTGCTGACGGGTGTGCAGCATTCTCTCCAGCTCACTGTGGACCGGCATGACCACATCTTCCATCAGCATCACCTGCTGATAGCTGCCAGCGGAAAAAGATTGCCCGACGCGGGCGAGTTGTAGCAACTGGGCAATATTTTCGGTCATCTGGTCCAGCCGCTGGAGCAGGGGGGCGACATCCAGAGCATGGCTTTTGGCCATTAACTCCAGGTGCAGACGCAGGCCTGCCAGCGGCGTACGCAACTCATGGGCTACGTCAGCGGTAAACAGACGTTCGCGATCCAGTGTGACGGTAAGGCGTGAAACCAGTTGATTGATGGCAGAGGCAACGGCTTCCACCTCACGGACCGGGTTTTCCAGAACGATGGGTTCAAGGTTGCCCGGCGCACGCGCATCGAGCTCGCGCTGTAATGCTGAAAGAGGGCGGGTTATGGTTTTCAACGCTTTAAAACAGAGCAGCAGGGCGAGACCAATGATCAGCAGGCTTGGCACCAGCAGACTGGCGACCGCCTCGTGTACTTCATGCTCAACCTGTTTATGGTTGTTATGGCTGTGAATCGCGCTTTCCACCAATAACTGGACTTGCTCTTTACTCTCATGCCATAGCCAGAACACGCTGACCAGTTGACACACCACCAGAATCGCCCCGACGGTGAGCAGCAAGCGGCTTCGCATTGACCAATTCCTGAACTGAAAGATCGCCATGCTTATTCCTGTTTATCGGCGTGGATCAACATATACCCATAGCCGCGAACGGTACGGATACGCGATTTGCCGATTTTGTCACGCAGGTTATGGATGTGCACTTCCAGCGTATTAGTCGCCGGTTCGTTGTCCCAGTTGTAAATGTCGTTATAGAGTATTTCACGGTGTACCGGCGTACCCACTTTCATCAGCAGGCGTGACAGCAACGCGTACTCTTTTGGCGTAAGCTCCAGTAACTCTTCGCTGAGCCATACCTGACGGCGGGTCAAATTCAGCCGCAAATTACCGTTTGTTAATTCGCTGTCTGCCTGGTTATTGTGACGCCGCAGCAGGGCACGAATACGCGCGTTAAGCTCTTCGAGTGCGAAGGGCTTAACCAGATAATCATCCGCACCGGTGTCCAGCCCGGAAATACGATCGGAGAGCGTGTCCCTGGCGGTCAAAATTAATACCGGCAGCGTGAATTTCTCGCGGCGAACACGCTCCAGGAAATGGAGGCCATCTTCGTCCGGAAGGCCAAGGTCAAGCACCATCAGACTGTAGTGTCCGGTTGCCAGACTCAGGCCCGCTTCATGCGCGGTGGATACGCCATCGCAGGCGTATCCTTCACTTTGCATGGCCAGAATCAATCCCTGTAATAACAGTGCATCATCTTCGACGACCAGAATTTTCATTTCGGCTCTCCACGACAGGCAGTCAAAATATCATCTTGCGCACGGTATTCCTTCGTACTGACCCCTGTCATACCCAACATGGTCGAGAAGAGATTATCCTGCGAAAAGTTCTTTTGCTGTGCCTCTTTTTGCAGGCACTGATTATCTACGCCGTAACGCTTTTGATAATCCTCAGACAGCCAAATAAGCATCGGAATATGTTTTTGCGTTTCCGGGGCGATGGAATAAGGCAAACCGTGTAAATAGACACCGTCTTCACCCAGCGATTCACCATGGTCGGAAAGGTAAACCAGGCTGGTGGTGAATTTATCCTGTTTCGATTGCAGTAATTTAATGGCTTTGTCGACAATATAATCAATGTACAAAATGGTGTTGTCGTAAGTGTTCACCAGTTGTTCCTGCGTGCAGGTCTGAATCTGGCTGGTATCGCAGGTCGGGGTAAATTTACGAAATGCCGCCGGGTAGCGGTTATAGTAGGTTGGCCCGTGGCTACCAATGGTGTGCAATACAATGACGCCGTCATGTTGCAGATTATTGATATAGTCTTCGAGCTGATGAAATAACGCTTCATCCTGACATTCACCGTCAATACATAACCCCGGAAGATTCAGCGCAGTCACATCCTGATGAGGAACGCGATCGCAGGCGCCTTTGCAACCGCCGTCGTTTTCATTCCACAACACCTGAATACCCGCGCGCTGAATAATATCCAGCAACCCTTCCTGATGATGGGCCAGTTCTTCGTCGTAATTCTGGCGCGGCATATTAGAGAACATGCAGGGCACGGAAATGGCCGTTGCCGTCCCGCAGGAGGTGGTGTTCGGGAAATAGACCACATTATCCTGTTTTAAACGCGGGTTGGTATCATGAGCATATCCACCGAGGGAAAAGTTGGCGGCACGCGAGGTTTCACCCACGATCAAGATGGTCAGATTCTTACGCGGGCCGTTTTGCATCTGCGCACGTTGTTCTGCATCTTCACCGATACGCACCAGCGGCAAATTATCCATGCGATGATGGCTATACCAGGATAAACCTGCGGTGATGCTGTTTGACGGGCTGAGGGATTTAACCAGTTCTTTATTATTGCGAAACAGTGAGGCGTAATCTTTATAGAACAGCAGCGCGACGAAAACGATCAGTAATGCAGAAACCGCAATGCTCACGAGGCGGCTGATAATACTGCGCCAGGCCGGGACCGGCGCTTTGATTTTAATCCACCAGGCGATAAGCACCATTAACGCGCCTGAGAGCAGCAGCACCACAACCATACGTGGCGATAGCAGGGCGAAACTCTCTGCCGGGGTGGTATCGAGAATATTGGTCACCATTGAGCGGTCGATAATAATGCCAAAGCTCATGATGAAATATTGCGCCGCCGCGCTGACCAGGATAAAGAGACTGATCGTCAGACGGTCCAGGCGTAAAAATGAAGTCAGAGTGAGCGCAATATTGATGACGCTAAAGGCCACAACGGGCATGGAAGCAAATACCAGCGCGTTATGCAATGAGTCTACCGGCAATAATCTAAATGCCTGGCGATAAAACGCGATGTTTAAAATCACTGCGATATAAAGCGCGAACAAAATCAGAAAGCTCAGGCGGCTTAAGCTAGGCCGGCGAAGACGAAAAGTAGGCATGACAACGATCCTGACAAAGACAGGATGACTATTCTGGACAAAGATCTTTAAGACAACCTTAAGAAATTAAGGAAACGTGATGGCGCGAGCACAAATCGTGCTCGCTGCGCGATTAACCCAGCGCCTGAACCGCTTTTTCCAGCGCTTCACGCAACAAGTGCCTGTCATGACGATAGGGGATATCGCTGGCGTCCAGTACCCCCTGAATAACAACCCGGTCGGAAACCGCAGAGACATCCACTTTCGGGCCAACGATAACGGCATCAATGATCGGTTTACCCACATACTGCTCCATGATCGTCAGCTTATCTTTAAGCGTCAGGTTGGCGGCGGCCACGCTCAATTCTCTGCCAAGATTTCCGATATAGACCACGGGCGCCGGGGTGCGGCGCAACGCTTGTGAAAGGTCTTCCAGCAGCAGTAAAGGCAGCAGGCTGGTATAAAAACTCCCCGGACCAATTAAAATCAAATCCGCCTCGGCAATCGCCTGAACGGCTTCCCGCGTGGCGTGTACTTTGGGAAACAGCATCAGTTCCTGTACCGGGGATTCCAGCAGGTCGATATTCACTTCGCCATAGACCATATGGCCTTCGTTGTCTGTTGCCATTAAATCAACGGGTTGTTCAGACATCGGAATAAGAAACGCATCGACCTTGAGCAGGTTGCGAATGAGATTGATCGCCTCCAGAGGGCGCACGCTGAGATGATCTAACGCCTTTAACATCAAGTTTCCGAGGTTATGGCCGGAAAGTTCGCCATTACCGCTAAAACGGTACTCAAACATCGCCGAAGCGACGCTGGGTTCGGTAATAAGCTGGTTTAAACAGTTGCGCATATCGCCCCAGGCGATCCCTCCCTCAGAGCGGCGAATCCGCCCGGTAGAACCGCCGTTATCGGTGGTCGTCACAATACCGGTGAGTCGTGAACCTAATGATGATAAAGCTGACATCACGCGGCCCAGACCGTGCCCACCGCCAAGCGCAACGACGCGATCCAGATCCGCAAGAGTGCGATTACGCATAAACCTTCCTTATAAATGATTACCGCGCTACGTTAACCTAAATACCACCTAATGACGATGCCGCGCAGGGTGGAAAATGACGTATATCAAAGCAAAAAAGGGATTTTCACGTACTCTGTTATGAAAATGCGCGATCATGTCGCTATATACGGGTTTATATAGCGATAATGATATTGGCGAAACAAAACGCTTCGCGCTACTATCGCCATAACGAATTTATCTCGTTACGCACAACATACACTCTAGCCTCTGTACCTACGTCTGACGATATGGTGCTTTGGCCGTGGCGATACCACCGGTATCAGCCGCCAGGGTGCAGGAAGAAATGACTGCATCTCCCGTATTTGGAAAGGTGTACATGGCCACACAACTGACTGACACGTTCGCGCGTAAGTTCTTTTACTTGCGTTTGTCGATCACTGATGTATGCAACTTCCGTTGCACTTACTGCCTGCCCAACGGCTACAAGCCAGGTGGCGTCACCAATAAAGGTTTTCTCAGCCTCGAGGAGATTCGTCGTGTTACGCGTGCGTTTTCTGCTATGGGGACAGAGAAAGTCCGTCTGACCGGTGGCGAACCTTCGTTGCGTCGCGACTTTACCGACATTATTGCTGCCGTGCGGGAAAACCACGCCATCCGCCAGATTGCCGTCACCACGAACGGCTATCGGCTGGCGCGCGATGTGGCGCACTGGCGTGATGCCGGGCTGACGGCGATTAACGTCAGCGTCGACAGTCTCGACGCGCGCCAGTTTTTCGCGATTACCGGTCAGGATAAGTTTAAGCAGGTGATGGACGGCATTGATGCTGCTTTTGCGGCAGGCTTTGAGAAGGTCAAAGTCAATACCGTGCTGATGCGCGATGTCAACCACCACCAGCTCGATACCTTTCTTTCCTGGATCAAACCTCGCCCCATTCAACTGCGTTTTATTGAACTGATGGAAACCGGCGAAGGCAGCGATCTCTTTCGAAAACACCATATCTCCGGCGATGTGCTGCGCGTCGAGCTGCTCAAACGCGGCTGGATCCAGAAGCTGCGCAGCCGCAGTGACGGTCCGGCACAGGTTTTTTGCCACCCGGACTATGCCGGAGAGATTGGTCTCATCATGCCCTATGAAAAAGACTTTTGCGCCAGTTGTAACCGGCTGCGGGTCTCTTCCGTCGGCAAGCTGCATTTATGCCTGTTTGGCGACGGGGGGGTAGACCTGCGCGATCTGCTGCAGGATGACCATCAGCAGGCCGCGCTGGAAGCGCGCATTGCCGCGTCCCTTGCGCATAAAAAACAGACCCATTTTCTGCATCAGGGCAACACCGGCATTACGCAAAATCTGTCTTACATTGGCGGATAATGGCCGCAAGGAGAAAAAGCAATGAGTCAGGTTAGTACTGAATTTATCCCTACCCGTATCGCGATTCTTACGGTTTCCAGCCGTCGTGGCGAAGAGGATGACACCTCAGGCCATTTCCTGCGCGACTCAGCGCTGGAGGCGGGGCATAAAGTGGTGGCGAAAGCGATTGTCAAAGAGAATCGCTATGCCATTCGGGCGCAGGTCTCTGTGTGGATTGCCAGCGATGACGTCCAGGTGGTGCTGATTAACGGCGGCACCGGTTTTACCGAGGGCGACCAGGCGCCGGAGGCCTTATTGCCGCTGTTTGACCGTGAAGTAGAAGGGTTTGGTGAGCTGTTCCGGATGCTCTCTTTCGAAGAGATAGGCACCTCTACGCTGCAATCACGTGCGCTGGCGGGGATCGCCAACAAAACGCTGATTTTCGCGATGCCGGGCTCCACCAAAGCCTGTCGCACCGCATGGGACAATATCATCGCGCCGCAACTCGATGCGCGCACGCGTCCGTGTAATTTTCACTCCCACATTAAGCCCTGAATTATGTCACAACTGACCCATATTAACGCCGACGGCGAAGCGCATATGGTGGATGTCTCCGCCAAAGCAGAAACCGTGCGGGAAGCGCGCGCCGAAGCGTTTGTCACCATGCAGCCACAAACGCTGGCGATGATTATTGACGGCAGCCATCACAAAGGTGATGTCTTTGCCACGGCGCGTATTGCGGGCATCCAGGCGGCAAAACGCACCTGGGATTTGATTCCGCTGTGTCACCCGCTGTTGCTTAGCAAAGTGGAAGTGCAATTACAGGCACAGCCGGAACATAACCGGGTTCGCATTGAGTCGCTGTGCCGTCTGACGGGCAAAACGGGCGTGGAAATGGAAGCGCTGACGGCGGCGTCGGTAGCCGCATTGACGATTTACGACATGTGCAAAGCCGTGCAGAAGGATATGGTCATTGGCCCGGTACGTCTGCTGGCGAAAAGCGGCGGTAAGTCAGGTGATTTCAAGGTAGAAGCAAATGATTAATGTACTTTTTTTCGCGCAGGTACGCGAGCTGACCGGGTGTGACCGGTTGACGCTGGACGAGATATTTCCGTCTGTGGAAGCGTTACGCCAACACCTTGCCGCGCGTAACGATCGTTGGGCGCTGGCGCTGGAAGAGGGCAAACTGCTGGCGGCGGTGAACCAGACGCTGGTGAGCTTTGACACTCCCCTTACCGATGGCGACGAAGTGGCGTTTTTTCCGCCGGTGACCGGAGGCTGAGATGGCGCAGACACGTATCGTGGTTGGCCACGCGCCGTTTAACGTCGGCGAAGAGTATCAGTGGCTGAATGCGCGGGATGAAGACGGCGCGGTAGTGACCTTTACCGGCAAAGTGCGTAACCATAACCTTGGCGATAATGTCAGCGCTCTGACGCTTGAACACTATCCGGGGATGACTGAAAAGACGCTGGCCGGAATTGTTGATGATGCGCGTGAGCGCTGGCCACTTGGTAACGTCACGGTGATTCATCGCGTGGGCGAACTCTGGCCTGGCGACGACATCGTCTTCGTCGGCGTGACCAGCGCACACCGCAGCAGCGCCTTTGAGGCAGGGCAGTTCATTATGGATTACCTTAAGACGCGTGCGCCGTTCTGGAAGCGCGAAGCCACGGCGCAGGGTGAGCGCTGGGTAGAGGCGCGCGATAGCGATAAACAGGCGGCGCAACGCTGGTAACGCTTTGTCGGGATTGTGTTAATCTTGAAGATGGGTATCCACTTTTTGAGGAGTCATTATGGACAGATTCCCGCGTTCCGATTCTATCGTTTCACCCGCCCGTGCTGGTTTGCAAACCTATATGGCGCAGGTCTATGGCTGGATGACCTGTGGGCTACTGCTGACCGCTTTTATCGCCTGGTATACGGTATTTAATGAAGCCGTATTAATGGCTATCTACTCCAGCCGGGTGGTCTTCTTCGGGCTGATTATTGCGCAACTGGCGCTGGTTTTTGTGCTCTCTGGCCTGATCCACAAACTCAGCGCGGGCATGGCGACCACGCTGTTTATGCTCTATTCCGCCCTGACCGGGCTGACGCTTTCGGGCATCCTGTATGCCTACACCGCGGAGTCTATTGCGGCGACCTTTGTCGTTACCGCCGGGATGTTCGGCGCGATGAGCCTCTACGGCTATACCACCAAACGCGACCTGAGCGGTCTTGGCAGTATGCTGTTTATGGGGCTAATCGGTATCCTTCTGGCTTCCCTGGTTAACTTCTGGCTGAAAAGTGAAACGTTGATGTGGGCGGTGACCTATATCGGGGTGGTTATTTTTGTCGGGTTGACCGCGTATGACACTCAGAAACTCAAAGACATCGGCATGCAGCTTGATGTGAATGATAAAGCGCATCTGCGGAAATATTCGATTTTAGGGGCGTTAACGCTCTATCTCGACTTTATCAACCTGTTCCTGATGCTGTTGCGTATCTTCGGCAACCGTCGTTAATGTTATCCCGGCCGGGGTACGTCAGATAGCCAGTGAAAAGCATAAGCCGCACCGGGACATAACCGGGTGCGGCTTGTTCACCTCATGGAGAAGAGATGAAACCTTTTGGTTGGCTTTCGCCGCCGCATATTAAGCCCACGGAACTTATCGTTAATATCTGCCTGTGGCTGGCTGCGGGCATGGTGCTGGGTATCGGTGTTGCCTGGCTGGCGCTGCATCTTCCCGTTATACGGGCGTGGTTTATTCCCGGACCTGCCATCCTGGTGATGATTGCCGCCTTATTTATCAGCGGCCTTCTCCTCTACTGCCTCTTTGAGCGCTTTAGTACGCCGCTGGCGCTGTCCTGGCTCATCTTGATGAACCTGCTGACGGGGCTACTTTTCGCCTGCATCTTCTCCTGGACGGGAATCGCCTTAGCGCTGGGTGTAACCGGCGCGATGTTCGCCATCAGCGCGGTTATCGCCCACTATGCGGGCAGCAATATCAGCGGCGGTGGCTATTATTTGTTGATGTTGCTAGTGGGGCTTAGCCTGACGGCGCTGGTTAATATCGGGCTGCACAATGGCCCATTGGAATGGATTGGCTGTCTGGCGATGGTATTGCTGTTTGGATTAACAACGGCGGGCAGCAGTTCACGGATTCAGATATCCGCCCGCGAACTCTATATGAAACAATTTACCACGGTACAGGCCTGCGCCATCCATGGCGCATTGCGGGTCTGGCTGAATATTGCCAGTCTCGTGTTTGAACTGCTACGTCTGGCAAGCTATGTGATTGATGGCATACGCTCCCGCTAATCAGCCTTTTGCCATCGCCTTTTCATTTTTCGCCCGCAGTTTCTTCGCCCGACTTTCCAGTAGCAGATAGGCAATCAGCGCCAGCAGTAGCGGGATAAAATAATAGAGTACGCGGTAGGCCAGCAGGGCCGCGATGATAACCCCTTGTGACATATGTTCCCCGGCCAGCAGTGCCAGAAAGACGGCTTCCAGCACGCCAATCCCCGCCGGGATATGGACAATCACGCCAGCGATACTGCTGACCAGCAACACGCCCAGCACAAAGAAGAAGTTGGCCTGGTGCCCCATCAGCAGCCAGATAATCACCCCCATAGCTATCCAGTTGGCGCTGGAAATGGCCATCTGGGCAAGGGCAAATCTCCACGAGGGGATCACTAACTTCTGTCCTCTAATCGTGAAATGGCGACGTTTCGCAAAGCCGCAGGCCCACAGATAGAAGGCGATAAAGAGCAGCAGCACCACGCCAATAATGCGCAGTGTGGTGTCGGAGATATACCAGTGCGCCGGGATGTCCACCACACCGAAGGTGAAGATGATGCCGCCGAGTAAAATATAACCCAGCCAGTTGGTGGTGATGCTGAGCGAGAAAATGCGCGTGATGGTGCTGCTGGGTAATCCAAGGCGGGAATAGAGACGATAACGCATGCCGATCCCACCCACCCAGGTGCTGAGCGTCAGGTTAAAGGCATAACAGATAAACGACACCAGCATTACCTGGCGTTTAGCCAGTTTATGTCCGCAATAGGCGCGACCGAGCAGGTCGTAGCAGCCATAAATCAAATAGCTGACCACGACCAGCGCGGTAGCACCCAACAGTACGATGCGGTTATAGTCGTGAATAACCTTCCAGACATCATCCCAGTTGACCTTCTGGGCATACAGCACTAACAGGACGGCAACGGCGATAAAAAAGAGCCAGGTGAGAACCTTTTTTACCAGCCGCCAGCGTGGATGTGATTTCGCCATCAGGATTTCCCCCCGGAATTTTCAGAAGCGACGCGATCCTGAGTCTCTATTTCCGGCTGGATGGGGGGCTTCACCTGGGCCAGCCTTGGCGTATGTGCGGGCAGCCAGCCAACGAGTGCAGGAAAATGGCGCAGGAAGTGGAACACCACCACACTCTTGGCGAGATTCCACCAGGTCCGCTTAGGTGCCATTGATTCGTCCACACGCAGGCAATCTTTGGCGATAATCGCGTTGAGGTTGTCGCGCAGCGTCTGGTTGAATTCCCGATCATGAATGATCAGATTGGCTTCAAGGTTCAGCGACAGACTTAACGGGTCAAGGTTGCTCGACCCGACGGTAGCCCAGTGATCGTCCATTAACGCCACTTTGCCATGCAGTGGGCGACGGCGATATTCGTAGACCTGAACGCCCCCTTTCAAAAGATAGTTATAGAGCAGTTCGGCGCCGACTTTGACGATCGGCATATCCGGCTCGCCTTGTACGATGAGCTTCACTCGTACGCCCCGGCGCGCCGCGTTTTTCATTGCATGCAGCAGGCGGTAGCCGGGAAAGAAGTAGGCATTGGCGATAATCACTTCGCGCTTCGCATTGGCGAGCATTTTCAGGTAGTGGCGTTCGATGTCATCACGGTGATCGTCATTGTCGCGCCAGACAAACAGCGCCTGAGCTTCACCGGGCGTGCGGTTATCCTCCGCCTGGTGGCGACGTCGTTGCCACCAGCGTCTGACTGGCGCGTTTTCAGGCAAATTTTCCACTTCAAATTGCAAAATGTCGGCCACCACCGGGCCTTCAACCCGCACGGCATAGTCCTGCTTGGCTTCGGGGCCATAGCTGGTGACATGTTCAGCGGAATAATTAATGCCGCCAACAAACGCCACCGTGTTATCGATTACCACGATTTTACGGTGCATGCGGCGAAAGACATTGGTCCGCATACCAAACAGCCGGGGACGGGGATCGTAGTAGCGGAAGACGACGCCAGCAGAGGTGAGCGTATTGACGAACTCATCGCTGAGGTCGGGGGAGCCATAGCCGTCGAGCAAAACTTCGATGTTCACGCCGCGACGGGCTGCTTTGAGTAAAACAGCATGCAACTCACGCCCTACTTCATCTTCAAACCAGATAAAGGTTTCGAGGATAACTTTCTGCTGTGCCTGCTCAATAGCGGCATACACCGCCGGGTAAAAGTTTTCGCCATTTTCGAGAAGCTCAATACGATTACCCTCTTTCCATGTGCATTTCATAGGTGGATCTCCGCACTCAGAGGGGCATGGTCGGATAAATGGCGCCAGTTGCGCAGCGGCAGTGCTGTGGGCGAGCTGACGCCAGCATTTTTGACATAGATACGGTCCAGGCGTAACAGCGGCAGGCTGACCGGAAAGGTGCGGGCAGGGCGGCCATGGGCGCGGGTAAAGATCTCTTCCAGCCCGGCCTGGACTTTTAACGGATGGTTCGCCCGCTGCCGCCAGTCGTTAAAGTCGCCAGCCACCACCACCGGTTCATTTTCCGGCAGCGAATTTACCCATTCCGCCAGCATCGTGAGCTGTGCCTGGCGATGGGCTTCACGTAAGCCCAGGTGCACACAAATCACATGCACCGGCCGCTCAATATCAGGCGGCACGATACGACAATAGAGCAGGCCGCGTTTTTCACTGCCGCCCACGGAGACGTCGCGGTTCTCATAGTGCTCGATAGGAAAACGGGAAAGCACGGCGTTACCGTGGTGGCCTTCAGGGTAGACAGCATTACGCCCATAGGCGTAATCGCTCCACATAGCATCAGCAAGAAATTCGTAGTGGGTGGTATCCGGCCAGTTCTCCACATGCAGCGGATGAACCTCATGCGCGCCCATCACTTCTTGCAGGCAAACAATATCGGCGCTGACGGTGCGCACCGCGTCGCGAAGTTCCGGCAAAATGAAACGCCGGTTGAAGGCAGTAAAGCCTTTATGGGTATTTATGGTGAGTACTTTCAATGAAAATTGACGAGTTTGTTGGGTCATAATTCTCCTGCCAGCCTCACTATCCTGATGAAAATAAATTGTAGTCTCTGTCACAAAAAGATGCGGGGTTACGGAATTTTCTGTAAATATCAGTACTCTTTGTTAAGAGAAAAATTCGTCAGGAGAGATGCCATGAAGTGGCAACAACGTGTTCGTGTCGCAACCGGTCTGAGTTGCTGGCAGATTATGTTGCATATGCTGGTTGTGGCGGTGTTAGTAACAGCCTGGATGAGCGGCGCGCTGGTGCGGGTCGGCCTGGGTCTGTGCGTCCTTTATAGCGTAACGGTGCTGTTGATGCTGTTTTTGCAGCGCCACCACGAAGAGCGCTGGCGAGGCATTGGCGATGTTCTGGAAGAGTTGACCACCACCTGGTATTTCGGGGTCGCCATGATCGTGCTGTGGCTGCTGTCACGCGTCATGCAAAACAACCTGCTGCTTGCCCTGGTCGGGCTGGTTATCCTCGCAGGCCCAGCGGTGGTCTCCCTGCTGGCAAAAGAGAAGCGTATCCCGTCCAAATCCTTCAAAGTTTAAGGTGCGAGAGGCGTAAGGTTACATCACCTTACGCCGGAACATCGCATAGGCCGCTGAACCCGTGGTGGCCGTTATCACCAGTAGCGGCCACACGCTTTGCCAGACAATCGCGAAGCTCGCATCCTTCAAATAGATCTGCTTGGTAATGTCCGTAAAATGGCGGATAGGATTAATCCATGTCAGATCCTGCAGCCAGACCGGCATATTCTCGACCGGCGACACATATCCCGAAAGCAGAATAGCGGGCATCATAAAGACAAACACCCCAATAAACGCCTGCTGCTGTGTTGAGCACAGGGATGAGATCAGCAGGCCAAACCCTACCAGCGACAAGCCGTAAATCAGCATCGTGAAATAGAACAGCAGTAGCGATCCGGCAAAGGGGATTTTATAGGCAAGGATCCCGGCGAGCAGCACGATGGTGGCCTGGAACGTCGCCACCACCAGCGCAGGTACCGCTTTGCCGACAAAAATTTGCCAGGTCGCCAGCGGTGAGACCAGCAGTTGATCCAGCGTACCCTGTTCCCGTTCACGGGCAACCGAGAGTGAGGTAACGATCATCACGCCAATGGTGGTGATCATGGCGATAAGCGATGGCACCACGAACCATTTGTAATCGAGGTTTGGGTTGTACCAGTTGCGGATCACCAGTTCGCTGTTGTTCGGTTTCGTTTTCCCCTCTATCAGCTCCTGTTGATACTCTTTAACGATCGCTTGCAGGTAATTGGCGGCAATCTGCGCGCTGTTAGAGTTTCGTCCGTCGAGAATAAGCTGTAGCGGTGCCTGGGTGAAGGTATCCAGCTTGCGGGAAAAGTCAGCCGGAAAACGCACCAGTAGCAGCGCTTTTTGCTCGTCGATTGTCGGGCGAATCTCCTGCGGGCTTTTCAGCATCAGCACATGGGTGAACGCTTTTGCCCTGGCAAAGCGCTGGGTCAGCTCTACCGCATGTTTGCCGTTATCTTCGTTATAGACGGCAATGGTGGCGTTAGTGACCTCCAGCGTCGCGGCAAACGGGAACAGCAACACCTGGATGACAACCGGCAGAATCAAAATGGCGCGGGTCTGCGGTTCGCGCAGCAGCGACTGCAACTCTTTGCGAATCAGTGTCCATAAGCGATGAAACATGGTGCCTCCCTAATCCAGCCGCCGTTTGGTTTTCACCCACGTCAGGCCAATAAACATGATTGCCGAAGCCAGCAAAAACAGCACATTGATGACCAGTACCACCGGGATATTGCCTGCCAGAAACAGGCTTTGCAGGGTACTGACGAAGTAGCGCGCCGGAATAATGTAGGTCACCGCCCGAATCACCGCAGGCATACTGTCAATCTGGAAGATAAACCCGGACAACATGATCGACGGCAAAAAGGCGGCGTTAAGCGCCACCTGCGCGGCATTGAACTGATTGCGCGTAATAGTCGAAATCAGTAACCCCATCCCCAAAGTGCTGAGCAGAAACAGGCTGGTGATAAAAAACAGGATCACCAGAGAACCGCGATACGGCACCCCGAGAATAAATACCGACACCAGCATACACAGCAACATCGCCAGCATTCCGAGGAAGTAGTAGGGGATAAGCTTGCAGAGCAGGAGTTCGGTACGGGTAACTTCGGTAGAGAGCAGCGCCTCCATGGTGCCACGCTCCCATTCGCGCGCCACCACCAGCGAGGTGAGGATCGCGCCGATCACTGTCATGATGATGGTGACCGCGCCGGGGATAATAAAATGCTGGCTGATGGCGGCGGGGTTAAACCAGTAGCGCATCTGCAAGTCAATCAGCGGTTCGAAACTTTCGCCGCGATCGTCGGCCCGCTGTTGTTGCCAGACCTGCCAGATCCCCTGTACATAGCCCTGAACGAAGTTGGCGGTATTGGGTTCGCTGCCATCGGTGATTACTTGTAGCGGGGCATCTTCACCGGGGCGCGCCATCTGTTCGGCAAAATTCACCGGAATGACCACCAGCCCGCGAATACGCCCGGCCTGCATCATCTGAATGAGCTGCTGGCGATTATCGCTGACCGTCGTGTCAAACCACGGAGAGCCGGTCATCGTATGGGCGAAGTCCAGCGCCTCTTCGCTGTGCTGCTCCAGTAAAATGCCCACGCGCAGCTTGCTGGAGTCCAGGTTTATGCCGTAGCCGAAAATAAACAGCAGCATTAACGGGATCACCACCGCAATCAGCCAGCTACTGGGATCGCGCACAATCTGGCGCGTCTCTTTGACGCAGAGCGCGCGCACGCGACGCAGGGAGAGAGGGCTATGCATCGTGATGCTCCTTATCCCAGTTATGGATGAGCGTGATAAAGGCATGCTCCATCGTCGGGTCGGTGTGCTCTGCATCGGCCGTTTGCGCTTTCAGGGCATCCGGCGTGCCGCTGGCGATAAGTTTACCGCGATAGACCAGCCCGATGCGGTCGCAATATTCGGCTTCGTCCATAAAGTGGGTGGTGACCATGACCGTTACCCCTTTCTCCACCATGCTGTTAATGTGCAGCCAGAACTCGCGGCGGGTCAGCGGGTCGACGCCGGATGTCGGTTCATCGAGGAACAGAATGTCCGGCTCATGCATCAGCGCGCAGGCCAGCGCCAGGCGTTGCTTAAAGCCCAGCGGCAGGGCGTCGGTTGCCTGATTGGCTATCGCCTTAAGGCCAAACGCGTCCACCATCCGTGTGATTTTATCCTGCTGCGCCCGTCCCCGCAGGCCGTAGACGCCGGAGAAAAAGCGCAGGTTTTGCGCCACCGTCAGGTTGCCGTAAAGGGAGAATTTTTGCGCCATATAGCCAAGATGCTGGCGTGCCTGGCCGGAGCTGGTTTTTAAATCCATATTCAGTACCAGCGCTTTGCCGGAGGTGGGGACCAGCAACCCGCACATCATCTTGAAGGTGGTGGATTTCCCCGCGCCATTCGGCCCGAGCAGGCCGAAAATCTCGCCGCGCTTGACGGCGAAATCGACGTGGTCGGTGGCGGCGAAATCGCCAAATTTTTTCGTCAGTTGCCGGGCTTCGATCACTGTCTCATCCGGCGTACCTTCCACGGTATGCAGAATGGCCCCCAGCGGCGACTGGGTGAACGCGGCGCCGCCCAGCAGGTCGATAAACGCGTCTTCAAAGCGCGGCGCGGTCTCTTCGATGTCTAACCGGGTCAGTGACGATGCGCTGCGCAGGGCGTCCACCGTTGAGTCTTTCGCCAGAATCACCCGCACCGAACGCCCCTGAATCATCCCGTCGCTGACCTGCGGCAGTTTCAGCAGGCGTTGCAATAACTGGCGGTTGTTTTCCTGTGGGCTGCTGGCGAGAAAACTGCGCCCGGCCATGGTTTGCGTCAGCGCGCGCGGTTCGCCCTGATAAAGCAATTCCCCTTCGTTCATCAGCAGCACATCGCGGCACTGCTCGGCCTCATCCAGATAAGAGGTGCTCCATAAAATCAGCATGCCGTCCCCGGCGAGGGTATGCACCATCTGCCACAGTTCACGGCGTGATATCGGGTCCACGCCGACACCGGGTTCGTCCAGCAACAGCACTTTCGGTTGCCCGACCAGGGTGCAGGCAAGCCCCAGTTTCTGTTTCATACCGCCGGACAACTTGCCCGCCAGCCGCCCGGTAAAAGGGGCGAGGGCGGTGAATTCAAGCAGTCGGGCAAAGGTCTCCTCGCGCTGTTCCCCGGTGACGCTGCGCAGATCGGCATACAGGTTGAGGTTTTCTATCACCGTAAGATCTTCATACAGGCCGAATTTTTGCGGCATGTAACCGAGCGAGGCATGCAATTCGCTGTTGTTGGCGATGGGGTCCAGGCCAATAACCTCCGCGCTGCCTTCATCGGGTTTCATCAGTCCGGCGAGCATGCGCATCAGCGTGGTTTTCCCCGCGCCATCCGGGCCAACCAGCCCCGTGACGTATCCGGCTTTCACGGTGCAGTCCAGACGGGCGACGGCGGGTTTCTCCATCCCGGCGAAGCGCTTGACCAGGCCGTTCAGACGGATGGTTGCCTCACTCATTCCGTGCTCCATTGTCGAAGCTCACGGTAACCGGCATCCCCTGGCGCAGAGCGTCATCGGCGTCGGTGACGATAATGCGCAGCCGATAGACCAAATCGGTACGCAAGTCCGGCGTTTCCACGGTTTTCGGGGTGAATTCCGCCGTCGGGGAAACAAAGCCAATTTTGCCGTGGTAAGGCTTATTGGGGCGGCCATCAACGTACAACAATACCGTCTGACCGGGCTGGGCCTGATGCAAATTGACTTCACTGATGTAGGCGCGAACCCAAACCGGGCGGGTCAGGGAGAGCGTCAGAACGGTACTCCCGGCATTTAACATGCTACCCGGCTCCACGGCGCGGGTGAGCAGAGTACCATTAGAGGGCGACACCAGTTGGGTATCCTGCAAATCCAGCTGTGATTGCGCCAGTTGCGCCTGTGCCTGCTCAAGGCTGGCTTTGGCCTGGGCTATCTCCTGCGGGCGGTTACCGGTACGGTACTGGCTGAGTTTATCCTTCGCCGATTTCAGTGTGGCTTGCGCCTGGTCACGGGAGGAACGCGCATTTTCCAGGTCGTTGGCGGAAATGGTGCGGCTTTTCCACAGCCCCTGCTGGCGCTGATAAAAGTTTTGCGCGTAATCGTAGGCCGCCTGCGCCTGATTGACCGCCGCCGCCGCCTGGGCAATCTCTTCATCGCGATAGCCTGCGGTGACCAGATCGTATTTTGCCTTCGCCGTCGAGACATTGGCTTGTGCCTGCATAAGGGCATTCCCGTAAGGGGCTTTGTCGATTTCGCCAAGCTTCTGCCCGGCGGTTATCGCATCCCCTTCATCCACCGTAAGTGAAGCGAGACGTCCGCCGACCCGGAAACTGAGGTTCACGGTGCGAATATCCACATTCCCGTAAAGCGTGAGGGTGGCTGCCTGTCGGCTTTGATACCACATCCAGCCCCCGCCAAGCGCGGCGAGTACGATAACGACAATCAACACGATGACGACAGGCTTTTTCATAACCCGGAACTCCTTGTTAATCCCTGAAGGATAAGATCGATATGGCACGTGATGACCTGGCAAATCAGGTCGGCTTTCTCATCGTCGAATTGCGCCCATCCGGTGCGCAGTAAAATGGTTTCCCGACCCAGGCGGAAGGCGAGGATCTCGCCGATCAGCGCATGGGTGTGCAAAATGGTTTGCGTATCGTTGGCTTCTCTGCCGGTGTAAGCCGCAATCAGCCGGGTAAGATGGCTATGCAACGGGGCGATCACCTGGTCATGGATTAACTGGTAGGCGCGGGTAGGGGAGAGCTGTTCGCGCGAGATACATTTACTCAGATTAAGCGTGTCATCGTGGGTGAGCAGCATAATCATGTTCTTGCAGGCGCGATGAATCAGTTCACGTATCGCCTCTTTATCGGGTTCCGCGTGGGTAAACAGGATTTCGGCGGCTTCGGCGTGGGGGCGAAAATTTGCGCCAATAAAATCGGCGATCCACTGGGCGCAGGCGAGATACAGATCCTCTTTTGAACCGAAGTAGTAGGGGATCGCGGCAATATTCTGCCCGGCCAGCGCAGCGATATCGCGCGTGGTGGCATGCAACCCGTATTCGCCAAACTGCGCGAGGGCAGCGGCAATCAACTGGTTTCTGGCCTGCTCACCTTTACTGGTCGTCGAGTTCATATTCATCGGTGGAATAAAGTTAATCAATCGATTGATTAACTTTATGGCTAATTTTTCGCCGTGTCCAGTCGGGTGTTATCACTCTCTTACCGCTAAAAATAGCGTGTCGTTCCCCAGGCCCCGGGCCATCCGGGTTGGGAAAATCGGAGAAATATTTCTTCAATGATTAGCAGAGCGATATTTTATGCGCTGTGTCACAAAAGCTGTTACACTCCGCCCCTTCATGACATTGTGGTTTTTGTCATCTGTCATATTATTATCTCCTCGAAAACTACACCTGTTATGGTCGGGGCGGTGCGGAGTTGTTATGTCTTTTGATTCCCTTGGCCTGAACCCGGAAATTCTGCGTGCTGTTGACGAGCAGGGCTACCGTGAGCCAACCCCTATTCAGCAACAGGCGATCCCAGCGGTGCTGGAAGGCCGCGACCTGATGGCGAGCGCCCAGACGGGTACTGGCAAAACCGCGGGCTTTACGCTGCCGCTGCTGCAACGTCTGGTACAAAAAGAGCCGCACGCGAAAGGCCGTCGCCCGGTGCGTGCGCTGATCCTGACGCCAACGCGCGAACTTGCCGCGCAAATCGGCGAAAACGTACGTGATTACAGCAAATATCTGAACCTGCGCTCGCTGGTGGTTTTCGGCGGCGTGAGCATTAACCCGCAAATGATGAAGCTGCGTAGTGGTGTCGATATCCTCGTCGCCACGCCGGGTCGTCTGCTGGATCTGGAACACCAGAACGCCGTCAAACTGGACAGCGTGGAGATCCTGGTGCTGGACGAAGCTGACCGCATGCTGGACATGGGCTTTATCCACGATATCCGCCGCGTGCTGGCTAAACTGCCTGCGCGTCGTCAGAATCTGCTGTTTTCCGCGACCTTCTCGGATGACATCAAAGGCCTGGCCGAAAAGCTGCTGCGCAACCCGCTGGAAATCGAAGTGGCGCGCCGCAACACCGCCTCTGAGCAGGTAACGCAGCACGTTCACATGGTCGACAAAAAACGTAAGCGCGAGCTGCTCTCCCAGATGATTGGCGAAGGCAACTGGCAGCAGGTGCTGGTCTTCACCCGCACCAAACACGGTGCGAACCATCTGGCCGAACAACTGAATAAAGACGGTATTCGCAGCGCGGCTATCCACGGTAACAAAAGTCAGGGCGCGCGTACCCGTGCGCTGGCAGACTTTAAATCGGGTGATATCCGCGTACTGGTCGCAACCGACATTGCGGCCCGTGGTCTGGATATCGAAGAGCTGCCGCACGTAGTGAACTACGAGTTGCCGAACGTGCCGGAAGATTATGTACACCGTATTGGTCGTACCGGTCGTGCTGCGGCAACCGGTGAAGCGCTGTCGCTGGTCTGCGTCGATGAACATAAACTGCTGCGTGACATCGAACGCCTGCTGAAAAAAGAGATCCCGCGTATCGCTCTGCCGGGTTACGAGCCCGATCCGTCTATCAAGGCCGAGCCGATTGTGAATGGTCGTCAGAGCCAGGGCCGTGGTGGTCGTGGTCAGGGCGGTGGCGGTGGTCGCGGACAACAGCAGCCACGCCGTAACGACGGTGGCGCGCCGAAAGCGAAAGCGCCACGTACCCAGGAAGGAAGTAAACCGGCGGGTGAGAAACCGCGCCGTCGTCGCCCGCGTAAACCCGCGGCGAGCGCCTGACGCCTGATGTGATTAAGAAGCCCTGCCCGCGTGCAGGGCTTTTTGTTTTTTGGGTTTGAGTAAGGGGTTATATGTTCCCCTCACTCCAGCCCTCTACCTGGAGAGATGAGATGAGATGAGATGAGATGAGGGGAGGGATGAGGGGGAAAAGCTTATACCGCCGTCGGCCTGAATTGTGCAATCCATGCCTGACGTTGTTCCCGCGCCCGCTGGGCCACGCGTGCCTGCGGATCAGAGTTAAAGCCGTGATACGCCCCAGGCCACACATTCATTTCTACCGCCACGCCTGCACGGATTAACGCCTGCGCAAAGCGAAGATTCTCATCAAGAAACAGATCCAGCGTGCCCACGCCGAGCCAGGTGGGTGGCAAAAAAGTCAGGTCCGTTGCTCGTCCCGGCGCAGCATAAGCCGACACCCCTTCCGAGCCCGGCTCGCAGCCCAACAGCGATCGCCAGCCAAAACGGTTATATTCACGCGTCCAGACAAACTCACCGGTCACCGGATTCGGGTTTTCTTCCGTCACCGTACGATCATCGAGCATAGGAAACATCAGGTTCTGAAAGGCAATACGTGGGCCATTGCGATCGCGGGCCAGCAGCGCCAGCGAGGCCGCAAGTCCGGCCCCTGCACTGTCGCCCATCAGCCCAATATGGTCAGAATGGATACCGAGTGCGGTGGCCTGTTCGTTCATCCACACCAGCGCGGCGTAACAATCCTCCAGCGATCCCGGAAAGACCGTTTCGGGTGCCAGACGATAATCGACAGAGACAATCACGCAGTCGTGTTGCAGCGCGGTGGCGCTGGTCAGCGACAGTGACTGCTCCGGGCTACCGAAAAGATGACCGCCGCCGTGAATATGCAAAATGCCCATTCGGTTCTGCCCCGGCGTTGCGGGGGTAATGACACAGACTCTGACGGCAGGATGTGCGGGTGAGGAGATAAGGTGTTCTTCCACCGATAACCCGGTATCCCGGAAATGTTGCACATTAGCCAGCGCTGCCTGCTGGCGTTGTTGGCGAAGGGCAACGAGAGCGTCTTGTGTCAGGGAGAGGGGGCGGCTATCCGCCAGTGCCGGGCGTAATTCAGGATCGACCAAATTCCATGTGTTCATCATGTAGCCTTGTCTGTCTCGGTAATATTTGCAGAGCGGGAAATCTCCCGCTCCGTCATTACCTTACAGTGTTTCGCCGTTGCTGGCGATAACCTGCTTATACCAGTCAAAGCTGCGCTTTTTGCTGCGTTTTAGCGTACCGTTGCCGTCGTTGTCCTTATCGACATAGATAAAACCGTAGCGTTTTTTCATCTCGCCGGTCCCGGCGCTGACAATATCAATCGGTCCCCACCAGGTGTAACCCATGATGTCGCAGCCATCGGCAATGGCCTCGCCCATCTCACGGATATGCTGGCGACCATAATCAATACGCGCGGTATCGTTGATGACACCGTTTTCATCTGGCTCATCCACCCCGCCGTAGCCGTTTTCGACGACAAACAGCGGCTTACGATAGCGGTCCGCCAGTTCATTGCAGACGATACGAAAACCTTTGGCGTCAATCGGCCAGCCCCAGGCGGTTTTTTCGAGATACGGATTGTCCTGACCGACAGTACCGCCGGTGTCGACGCGAAACTCACCGCCTGCCTGATGCAGCACGCTGCGATAATAACTAAAGCCCAGGTAATCGGACGGGTAACGGGCGATAAGCTCGAGATCGCCATCCTCCATGACCAGTTCAATGTTTTGCTCGCGAAACAGGCGTGGTGTCCAGGCCGGATATTCACCCAGCATCATCACATCAGAGTAGAAGAGTGAACGGCGGCGCAACTGCATGGTCGAGAAAATATCTTCCGGGTTGCAGGTGGCCGGGTAGACGGTGCTCAGCGACAGCATGCAACCTATCTTCGCGTCCGGGATAATCTCATGACACAGCTTGTTGGCCAGCGCGTTGGCGACAAACTGATGATGGTTTGCCTGATATAGCTCCTGCGCAGTGGAGTTGGGGTCAACCGCGCCTGTCGCAAAGGGCATCCGGTTCATATTGTTCAGTTCGTTAAAGGTCATCCAGTATTTGACCTTCTCGCGATAACGCCTGAACACCACCTCACAGTAGCGGGTGAAGAAATTCACCAGTTTGCGGTTCTTCCAGCCGCCATACTCCTGATACAGCGCCAGCGGTGTTTCGTAGTGGGAGAGCGTAATCACCGGCTGAATACCGTATTTCAGCAGCTCATCAAACAGGCCATCATAAAATTTCAGCCCGGCCTCGTTAGGCGAGGTTTCATCGCCACGCGGGAAGATGCGTGTCCAGGCGATAGAGGTGCGAAAACAGGTAAAGCCCATCTCAGCGAACAGCGCCACGTCTTCTTTGTAATGGTGATAGAAATCGATGGCTTCATGGCTGGCGTAGTATTTATGCGGATCGATAACCGCATCGTGTTTGCCGGAGGCGATACCGCCGCGTACCACATCGGAGATAGACGGCCCTTTGCCGTCCACATTCCATGCCCCTTCTGCCTGGTTGGCGGCAATGGCACCGCCCCATAAAAAATCGTTCGGGAAAACAGACATATCCACTCCTTAATCCGCCAAATCTTCGCCATTGGAGGCGATCACTTTTTTGTACCAGTGGTAGCTCTTTTTCAGGGAACGCTTCTGGGTGCCGTTACCCATGTCATCCTGATCGACATAGATAAACCCGTAGCGTTTGGAAATTTGCGCGGTGCCCGCGCTCACCACGTCGATTGGCCCCCACCAGGTGTAACCAAACAGATCCACGCCATCGGCCAGCGCCTCGCGCATCTGTTCGATATGCAGACGCAGATACTCAATGCGGTAATCGTCATCGATTGAGCCATCCGGGTTCACCGTGTCCACTGCGCCAAGGCCGTTTTCGGCAATAAACAGCGGCTTCTGATAGCGGTCATATAACTGATTTAGCGCCAGGCGCAGCCCTTTCGGATCAATCTGCCAGCCCCACTGGCTGGTGGGCAGATGCGGGTTACGAACACCGCCGGTGATCAGGTTGCCCTCGGCCCCTTCCAGTTTTTCCGGGTGGGCGCTGACGGTGCTGGACATGTAATAACTGAACGAGACGAAATCCACCGGGTGCTGACGCAGGATCTCATCGTCACCCACCACTTTTTGCAGCGTGACGCCTTTCTCTGCCAGCATACGGTCGGTATAAGCCGGGTAGTAGCCGTGCGCCTGCACATCGCTAAAGAACAGCGACACGCGCTGCATCTCTTCACAGGCCTGCAAATCGTCCGGGTGACAGGTGTGGGGGTAGAGCATCTGGTAGCTGATCATGCAGCCGACTTTCGAGTCGGGAATGATCGCATGGCAGGCTTTAGTCGCCAGGGCGCTGGCGACGAACTGGTGATGCGCCCCCTGGTATTTATCCTGTTCAAGGTGCGGGTTATCCTCTTCAATCACCCCGACGCTGACGTACGGGTGGTGCTTCACGCAGTTAATCTCGTTGAAGGTCATCCAGTACTTCACTTTTTTGCGATAACGGGTAAAGCAGGTCGTGGCGAAACGCACATAGAAATCCACTAACTGACGGTTCGGCCAGCCGCCGTAATCGGTCACCAGCGCCAGCGGCATTTCGTAATGGGAGAGGGAAACAATCGGTTCGATACCGTGAGAGTGCAGGGTGTCAAACACCTCGTCGTAGAACTTAAGCCCGGCTTCGTTAGGCTCGCTTTCGTCACCACGCGGGAAGAGACGCGTCCAGGCAATCGACATGCGGAAGCATTTAAAGCCCATCCCGGCGAAGAGAGCGATATCCTCTTTGAAGTGGTGGTAAAAGTCATTGCCTTTGCGTTTCGGGTAATATTTGGTACTGTTCGGATCCTGCGCTTCACGCACCTGCGCGTGGGTCATTCCCAGCCATTGATCGAGCCAGCGCTCTTTGGGCGTATTGATGTCAAAGGTATAGACATCGGAGACGGACAGCCCCTTGCCATCGACGTTCCACGCCCCTTCGAGCTGGTTTGCCGCCGTCGCGCCACCCCATAAAAACCCTTCCGGAAATGATTTAGAAAATGTCATGCGCTTGCTCCTCATGCCGCTGATGCGGTCAGTGTCAGAAATTCGTCGCGGCTGGCAACATCGCCGTTCGCTTTAACCGGGCTGATATCGCCGTAGCATTCGCTGTTGGTCACTACCAGGATAACGCTCGGATCAATGCCTTCGGCCCGTAAGGCGTCAAGATCAAAGGTGACCAGCAGGTCGCCCACTTCGATAAACTGTCCGGCCTCGATATGGCTGGTGAAGTGCCTGCCGCCGAGTTTGACGGTGTCGATACCGATATGAATCAGGATTTCCGCCCCGGTATCGCTTTGCAGCGCCAGTGCGTGGTGAGTTTCAAAGACCGATGCCACCTTGCCGTTAACAGGGGAACGTAACTCACCGGTGGTGGGATAAATTGCCAGTCCTTTGCCGAAAATCTCGTCGGCAAAGACCGGGTCGCTCAGGGTGTTAAGCGCTTTCAGCTCCCCGCTTACTGGCGCAAACAGCTTCTCTTCTGAGCGGGCGATGGGCATCGGGCTTACGCCTGCGACCACCGGCTGTGCTGCCTCTTCAAACCCCAGAATCACCGTGAGGGTGGCGGCACAGACAAAGGAGATGGCGATACTGACCAGCGCCCACAAAAAGGTTGGGCCCACCAGCGCCGGAAGACCAGGCAGGCCGCTTAAGGCGAAGGCATAGGTTTTCACTCCCATCGCCATGGCGAAAGCACCGCCGCAAGCCCCGCCTGCCAGCGCTGCGGCAAAGGGCCGTTTGTAGCGGATGTTGACCCCGTACATCGCCGGTTCGGTAATCCCCATCATGGCGCTAAAGCTGGTGGTCAGCGCCAGTGATTTGAGCTTTTTATCGCGAGCACGCAAGAAGACGCCGAAGGCGGCACCGGCCTGCCCGAGGTTGGCAATGTAAAAGAGGATCTTGATAGGGTCGAAGCCCATGGTACTGATGTTATTGATCATGATCGGCACGATCACATAGTGCATACCGGTAATGATGATCAGCGACAGCGTGCCGCCGACCACGACGCCTGCCACGATCCCCATATTCTCCACCAGCCAGATAATGCCGCCAGAGAGGGCATTGCCGGTATAAATCCCCACCGGGCCGATGGCGATAAGGGTAATGGGCGTGACAATCAGCAGGCACAGCAGCGGCACAAACATGGTTTTCAGCGGGCCGGGCATAAAGCGGTCAATGAGGCGCTCAACACGACTGAGCAACCACACGGCAAGCAGAATCGGGATCACCGTTGAGGCGTAATTCACTGTGGGAACCGGTAGGCCGATAAAATTCACCGGCGCGCCGGCTTTAAACAATGTCTGGATAGCCGGATGAAAGAGAACGGCGGCAAGTGCGACCGCAACGTAAGGGTTAGCACCGAATTTCTTCGCTGCGCTAAAGGAGAGCGCTAACGGCATGAAGTAAAAAACGCCGTCACTGATTGCCAGCAGGATTTGATAGGTCTGGTTAGTGGTTTCCACCCATTGCATGGCCACCATCAACGCCAGCATACCTTTCAGAATACCGGCCCCGGCAATGGCCGGAATAATCGGCGAAAAAATACCCGACAGGCCTTCCAGTACCACCGAAACCGGGTTACGCCGTTTGGTGGGGCGAGCGGCATTGTCGAGATCGGGGAGCACTGCGAGTAGGGCTTTACACAAGGGTTCGACGTCGTTACCAATAATAAGCTGGAACTGGTCGCCGGAAATATTCACACCCATGACGCCATCAAGGGCTTCGAGGGCGGCGCGGTCAGCCTTGTCGTTATCCTTAAGCAGAAAACGCAGGCGGGTAATGCAGTGAAACAGTGAGAGTACGTTCTCTTTGCCGCCAATCCTGTCGATGATTTGGCAAGCCGTGTCCTGATAATTCATAAAAATTCCTCCAGACTGAAGTCAAAAGCCGACTTCATCCACAATGACCGGCGTTTGCCGGGACCTTGTTTCCTCTGGGGTTTGCCTGATCTTCCCGTCTATTTAGGGGATGAACAGTAACAAGCCTGGATGGAATTTATACGCTTCATCCTTCGGGCTACAGATGCGTTGGCTTTCCTCGTTCACCCCAGTCACTTACCAATGTAATCTCCTGGAGATTTACTGCGTCGCCACCTTCCTGTAGCCCGAATTATTTTGCGTATAACTTAACATTTTAAATTTTCCCTGCGTCGGGCACCGTCCGCTGCACAATATTCTCGATGTGCACCGCAAGGTAGAGCTTTTCCGAGTTGCTCATGGGGTGGTGATAATTCTTGCTGACGAACTCATTCATTGCTTCGACACATTTCAGCGTAGTTTGATAACGGCGCTGGACCAGTTCGAAGAACTCTTCGTCGTCATTATTTAACACCACCCCATCAATCACCCGTTGGGCAAAGAACTTTAGATGAGTAATAAATCGCTGGTAATTCAGACTATGCTCATCAAGCGGGATATTAAAAAAATACTTCACAATGTTTTGTAACTGATAAATAAGCCGTGTAATTTGTGCGGTTTTTCCCATGGTGTCATTGAGCCCGGCATTCACAATATGCAGAGCGATACTACACGCCTCGCTGTCGGGTAATAATGTTCCGGTGCGGGCGACAACCATCCCCAGCGCCTGGCGGCCAATGGCGTATTCCGCGGTGTAGAAATGGCGAACTTCCCACTCCAGCGGATTGGGTAAAACTTCATTGTTTTGTTGGCGTTGCAGCGCAAAATGCAGGTGGTCTGCGAGGGTCACATAGAGCCCATCGCTGAGCTTGTGCGTCAGCACGCTGCGGGCGTGAGTGATGATATCGGCGGTTAACTGCAAAATATCCACAGGCACTTCGCTGACCAGGTCTTTAAAACGAGCAGAAATTTGCGAATCTTCCAGACGGAATATTTTATCGATGGCGTCACGGTCGATGCTGGCACCGTTGTGGGTATTAAACCCCAGCCCCCGGCCGGTTAAAATAACCTCCAGACCATCCTCATCCACTGCGCTGACAACATTATTATTTAATATTTGTTTGACCAGCATCGCCAACTCCTGAAAACAAAAACGGGCAAGACATAAATACAGATATGGGCGGATTAGCCCCTCAGTCTGCATTTAGGTTTTGCCCGATAGTCGGTAACAAGCGTAATGCAGTTAAAACCTAGCACCGCGAAAAAAATTATTCAATGTGACAAAAGGCGTTGCGTAAATTCGTATGCCAAATTGTGATCCGGTCTGCGAAAACGGGCGCGGCGACGGAAAATGTCTGTCAGGTCGCAACCCGGAACCCTTAGCCGGCTCAACCAGGTGATTGCGAAGAACGGTTTTATCCGGGGGAGGCCGGGTGGCGGTTTGCCGAGAGTCATTTTTGCGAGCGGCTTTCCGTAATACGAAAAAGCGTTACCCCTGAAACGTGAAAAATGCCACAATAGTGGCTGTTTATACAGTGTTTCAGGTTTATCGATGGCCCTCACCGCCGCGCTAAAAGCGCAAATTGCCGCCTGGTATAAGGCGTTGCAGCAACAGATTCCGGACTTTATTCCTCGTGCTCCGCAGCGGCAGATGATCGCCGATGTGGCGAAAACGCTCGCCGGGGAAGAGGGGCGGCATCTGGCCATTGAAGCGCCGACAGGTGTCGGTAAAACTCTGTCGTACCTCATTCCCGGCATTGCCATCGCCCGTGAAGAACAAAAAACGCTGGTGGTCAGTACCGCCAATGTCGCCTTGCAGGATCAGATCTACAGCAAAGATTTACCGCTGCTGCGCAAAATTATCCCCGATTTGCGCTTTACCGCTGCCTTTGGGCGTGGGCGCTATGTCTGCCCGCGTAACCTGACCGCGCTGGCGAGCTCCGAGCCTTCGCAGCAAGATCTGCTGGCCTTTCTGGATGACGAATTAACCCCTAATAATCAGGAAGAGCAGAAACGCTGCGCGAAGCTGAAAGCCGATCTCGACAGCTACAAGTGGGACGGCTTACGCGATCATACGGATCAGGCTATCGAAGACGATCTCTGGCGGCGGCTCAGCACCGACAAAGCCAGTTGTCTCAATCGTAATTGTCACTACTATCGTGAATGCCCGTTTTTTGTCGCCCGGCGTGAGATCCAGGAAGCCGAAGTGGTGGTGGCTAACCACGCGCTGGTGATGGCGGCGATGGAAAGCGAGGCGGTGTTGCCGGAGCCGAAAAACCTGCTGCTGGTGCTGGATGAAGGCCATCATCTGCCGGATGTAGCGCGTGATGCGCTGGAGATGAGTGCCGAGATCACTGCCCCCTGGTTTCGCCTGCAACTTGACCTTTTCTGCAAGCTGGTTGCGACCTGCCTTGAGCAATTTCGCCCGAAAACCACGCCGCCGTTGGCGACGCCCGAGCGCCTGAATGCCCACTGCGAAGAACTCTACGAACTGATTGCTTCGCTTAACAACATCCTCAATTTATATATGCCCGCCGCCCAGGAGGCCGAACACCGGTTTGCGATGGGGGAGTTACCCGACGAGGTGATGGCTATTTGTCAGCGGCTGGCCAAACTCACCGATATGCTGCGCGGCCTGGCAGAACTGTTTCTCAACGACCTGAGCGAGAAAACCGGTAGTCATGACATTGTGCGTCTGCACCGGGTTCTGTTGCAGATGAACCGGGCGCTGGGAATGTTTGAGGCGCAAAGCAAATTATGGCGGCTGGCAGCAATGGCGCAGGCCTCTGGCGCGCCGGTCACGAAATGGGCAACCCGTGAAGTGCGCGACGGGCAACTGCATATGTATTTCCACTGTGTTGGCATTCGCGTCAGCGATCAGCTGGAAAAACTGCTCTGGCGCAGCGTGCCGCATATTGTTGTGACCTCTGCGACCCTGCGCTCGTTGAACAGTTTTTCGCGCCTGCAGGAGATGAGCGGGCTGAAAGAGAAAGCAGGCGACCGCTTCGTGAGCCTGGATTCGCCGTTCAATCATGTTGAACAGGGCAAAATCGTCATTCCACAAATGCGCTATGCCCCGCTGGTTGAGAACGAGGCGGAGCATCTCGCCGAGATGGCAGCTTATTTTCGCGAACAGGTAGAGAGCAACGCTCACCGGGGAATGCTGGTTTTGTTCGCCAGTCAGCGGGCGATGCAGCTCTTTTTGACGTTTGTGACCGATCTGCGCCTGTTGCTGCTGGTGCAGGGCGATCAGCCGCGCTATCGTCTGGTGGAACTGCACCGTAAACGTATCGACGGCGGCGAGCGCAGCGTGCTGGTGGGGCTGCAGTCCTTCGCCGAAGGGCTTGATTTAAAAGGTGACTACCTGACCCAGGTGCATATCCATAAAATTGCCTTCCCGCCTATCGACAGCCCGGTGGTGATTACCGAAGGCGAATGGCTTAAAAGCCTCAATCGATACCCTTTCGAGGTGCAAAGTCTCCCCAGCGCCTCCTTTACGCTGATTCAGCAGGTGGGGCGTTTAATACGTAGCCACAGTTGTCACGGTGAAGTGGTGATTTATGACAATCGCCTGCTCAGTAAAAGCTACGGCAAACGTCTGCTGGACGCGCTGCCGGTTTTTCCTATTTCCCAACCAGATGTACCAGACGTTATAGTGAAGAAACCGAAACAAAGCCGCCGTAAGCGCCGCTGACATTGTGAGCCTGTAAGGAGTTTTGATGGATTACCGCAAAATCATTAAAGAGATTGGCCGGGGGAAAAATCATGCCCGCGATCTGGATTTTGATACCGCCCGGGGGCTTTACACCCGGATGCTGGAGGGTGATGTACCCGATCTGGAATTAGGGGGGATCCTGATAGCTCTGCGTATTAAAGGTGAAGGCGAAGCGGAAATGCTCGGTTTTTACGAGGCAATGCAGCAACGTACGATGCGTCTTACGCCGCCGGTCGCGAAACCGATGCCGATTGTGATCCCAAGCTACAACGGTGCGCGTAAACAGGCAAACCTGACGCCACTGCTGGCTATTTTATTGCACAAACTGGGTTTCCCGGTAGTGGTCCACGGTGTCAGCGAGGATCCGACGCGGGTAGTCAGCGAAACCATTTTCGCGCTGCTGGGTATTGAGGCGACGCACCATGCGGGTCAGGCCCAGGCACGGCTCGATGGACATCAGCCGGTGTACATTCCGGTGAGCGCGCTGTGCCCGCCGCTGGAAAAACAGTTAGCGCTGCGCTGGATAATGGGCGTGCGTAACAGCGCTCATACGCTGGCGAAACTGGCCACACCGTTTGAGAAAGACGCCGCGCTGCGCCTCTCCAGCGTGTCGCATCCCGAATATGTCCCGCGTGTGGGGAAATTCTTTAGCGATATCGGTGGGCGAGGTTTGCTAATGCACGGAACGGAAGGGGAGGTTTACGCCAATCCACAACGCTGCCCGCAAATCAATCTGATTGATGCGCAGGGGAGCCGCGTTATCTATGAACGTCAGAATGAACTGGCGGATGTCGTTCTGCCTGCGGCTAAAGATGCCGAAACCACGGCTAAATGGATTGAACGCTGCCTGGCCGGAAGTGAGCCTGTTCCTCAGTCGTTAAAAATTGAGATGGCGTGCTGCCTGGTGGCAACCGGCGAGTCAGAGACGCTTGAGAGCGCATTAGCGCGTATCGACGCGAGTTTTTAAGCGTGGTTCAAACGAAAAAAAGCCCGTCTCATCACTGGACGGGCCAAAAAGGGTAACAACAACAGGGTCAATGAGGGTTGGACAGTGTCCGTCGGAGGGTCGCCGACGGGGTAAAACATTCTTATTTGTAGATAACCGCAGTACCGCTCATTTTATTATTGCTGTTTGCGGACGTGATGCTGTAACCCGTTGCGCCAGCGGCGGCTGCTTTCTCAGCCAGTTGTGCTTCAAGGCCGTCCAGCGTGGTCGCGCCGTCAGCAGATACTACACCGACTTTATTCATGCTCTGTGCCTGAGACGGGCTGATGGCCTGTGCAGCGAAAGCACCGAAAGAAAGGGTTGAAAGAGCGATAGCGGCTACAGCATATTTGATGGTTTTCATGGTCATAATCTCGCAGGTTATTCTGTTAAGGAGACGTTGTTCCGTCGATGTGATAAGTATCACGGTTTTTTGCGAGAGAGAAAATCTAAGAGAATTGACGACCTTGTTCTAAAAAATTGAACAATCATCAAGTCAATGAAATTATTGTGATTTATTGATGTGAATTATGTGTTTTGCCGTTTCGGCAGCCGGGAGATGTTTTTCTGGCACAGAATGCTACTTTATCTGCGGAATTTTGTGCGCAAGAAAGCAACCGCTTGCGCTAATGAGACAGGTAAAGAACAGTCAACGAAGCTGGCTATCCTTCGATCCTCTGCGATTATATCCTGCATGTGTAGAGTTATGTAAATCTTTCTGTTGCTGGCATTGCAGGCAGAAACGAACGCCGGGAATCGCTTTGCGACGCGCTTCCGGAATCGGTTCGCCGCACTCTGCACACTCTGTAAGACTTTCTCCTTTCGGCAAGTCGTGACGCGCACGCGCCACCGCATCTTCAATGGTGCTGTCTATTTGATCCTGTACCGCCCCGTCATTTGCCCAACCGGATGCCATTGTGTTTTCTCCTCAGTGAGTAAGGACATATCAGTATAATATTTGCGCAAATATTCGCCATTTCAATGTGTGGGTGAACGAAACAGTGTCCACCTGACATATATTTATATCTTAGCGATCATCCGGACGACGCATATCAAAACGCTGCGCGTCGGTAACGGTGTAATAGGCCGTCGGGCCACCCGCACGCAGGATCGGCTGCGCTTTGGCCGTCTGGTAGATGCCATTTTCAAGCAGGGATTCATCAATATGAATGGCAACCGCCTCACCCAGTACCAGCCAGCTATCCAGCGCCTCACCGTTTGCTTTGGTCAGTTGAATGCACTGAGACAGGCGGCACTCAAAATGCACTGGGCTTTCTGCGACACGCGGCGCTTTAATAATGCGGCTGGCAAGCGGGGTCAGGCCGCTAAAGGCGAACTCATCTTCCCCATGCGGGAGTGAGGCGGATGTCTCGTTCATTCGCTCCGCCAGCGCACGGGTCGTCAGATTCCAGACGAACTCTTTGGTCTCACAAATATTGCGTACGCTGTCTTTCCAGCCGCTGCTGGCAAAGCCGATAATAGGCGGGCGGTAATTGAAACAGTTAAAGAAGCTGTACGGGGCGAGATTCTGTCGCCCTTCGCCATCGAGCGAGGAGATCCAGCCGATAGGCCGTGGGCCGATAATCGCATTGAGCGGGTCGTGGGGCAGGCCATGGCCTTGAGACGGTTCGTAAAAATACATTGCGAGTCCCTTTGGGAAGCGAGTTTCTTTAGCCTCACTTATTTACCCTGCCGCCGTCAACGGGTATCTTACGCCGCTGCCAACAGGAGAAAGACATGAAAGCCCAGAAGCCGGGATTGCACCCGCGTAACCGTCACAATAGCCGCTACGATCTTGACGCCCTTTGCGCCACGATGCCCCCATTGCGTGAATTTATGATTACCAGTCCGGCGGGCGAACCGACGGTTAATTTTGCCGATCCCCTGGCCGTGAAAGCGCTGAATAAAGCGCTGCTGGCGCACTTTTATGGCGTAAAAGAGTGGGATATTCCGCCGGGCTTTCTTTGCCCACCCGTTCCAGGTCGCGCCGACTATATTCACCATCTTGCCGATTTGCTCGCCCAGGACACGGGCGGGGCTGTTCCGTCGCAGGCCAGCGTGCTGGATATCGGCACCGGGGCAAACTGTATCTATCCGCTGATTGGCGCCCATGAATATGGCTGGCGCTTCACCGGCAGCGAAGTCGACAATGCCGCATTCGCCAGCGCGCAGGCAATTATCAATGCCAATCCAGGCCTGAGCCGTTCAGTGCGTTTACGTCGACAAAAAGATCCGGCGGCGATCCTGGCGGGCATCATCCATAAAAATGAGCAGTATGATGCCACGCTCTGTAACCCACCTTTTCATGACAGCGCGCAGGCTGCGCAGGCGGGCAGTGAGCGTAAACGCCGCAATCTTGGGCTTGATAATGACGCGGCGCTCAACTTCGGCGGCCAGCAACAGGAGCTGTGGTGCGAAGGCGGGGAAGTGGCGTTTATCAGCAAGATGATTGATGAGAGCAAACAGTTCGCGCGGCAGGTTCTTTGGTTTACCTCGCTGGTTTCTCGTGGTGATAATTTACCGCCGCTATATCGCGCGCTAACCCAGGCCGGTGCCGTTAACGTGGTGAAAAAAGAGATGTCACAAGGGCAGAAGCAGAGCCGCTTTATCGCCTGGACATTTCAGGATGAGGCCCAGCGCAAGCGCTGGGCGCAAACCCGCTTTAAGGCGCAGGTTCAACAGGCGGCTGCGGCGCGTTAACCGCTTGTGGCGCAGGGATACTGCCCGGCATGGGCAGTATCTGGTAAGTTTGTACCGGCGCGCGAACATCGGCTAAATCGAAGTGTTTTTTCACCATGCTGTCCAGCGCAAAGCGCACTGTCCACTGTTTGAGCGGTAGCGTGGTGCATGTCACCCTCAGCGTAAACGCGGTATTGGTCAGTCCGACCAGCCCGGCAAATGTAGGTTCGCCAATAATCAGCCCGCGAATATCCTCCATCTCCATCAACTCCGCGACCGCATCTTTCAACGCCTGATTCGCTTTTTCCGTGTTTTCGTGGCGATCCACATCATAGTTGGCGACAACCGAACCGATCCCGCGCACGAAGTTGGCAAAAGTGGTTATCGATGACCACGGAATAATATGGTACGCCCCGGTATCCTGGCGTACGCCAACTGAACGAATCGACATCCGTTCAACCGTACCGGTGAGCGGGCCAATGGTCACGAGATCTCCAGTGTTCATCCCATTTTCAAACTGAATAAAGATGCCGGTAATAATATCTTTCACCAGGGTTTGCGAACCGAAAGAGATCGCCAGACCCAGAGCCCCGGCACCCGCCAGCAGCGGCGCGATATTAACGCCTATCTCTGAGAGCACAATCATCACCGTGATGGTGCTGATCACCACGGCCAGCGCGTTACGGAAGAGGGTTAACAGCGTACGGGTACGCGCGCTGGGAAGCGGCCTGCCGTGAATATCGGAGGCTAGGCGGTTTTCGATAATGCTTGCCAGCACCGTCCAGCCCACGGCAGAGAAAAACAGAATCAGGGCAATGCGAATAATAATATCAACCGCTTTTTCGCCTGCGCCATAGGTCAGCCAGTACCAGAAATCGAACAGGCCCCAGGCGTTGAGCAACAGCAGTACGGTAGCGCAAACAATGAGGATACGTGCCGCTTTCATCGACGCAGAAAGCCAGCCGTTAAGCCGCTTTTGCAGTTCCGGGTAGTTACGCTGCACCTGCGGTGACAGGGTGATGGTCTTATTAATCCAGCGCGACAGCATGCCGGAAAGAAACGCCGCGATGCTTAAAATCGCCACACTGTGCAATGACGCTCCCATCATAAATTTCAGGCTGTTGCCGGGATCAAAGAGTGAGAAGAAGAACAGTACGATGAAGTAAGCGCTGGCGAGCCAGTGCCAGATAAGCGCAAAAGCGCGAATAAACAGGCTAAAGAAGGCGAGTGAATGATCCGCCAGATGGATCAGGTTATGCTGGATGATGCGCTTATTGCGAAAGATCAGATACAGCGCCCAGACGGTAATACAGAGCATGATGGTCACGTTAGCCAGCGCGCCTACCTGCACATTCACCTGATTGGAGATAATTGGGACGGCAACAAGCAAGCCGTAGCCGATGAGGCTGCTCAGCGCACTGAGTCGCAGATGCCAGTAGCGGGCAGTGTCGTCCTCGATACGAAATGGGCGCAGCTCCGGAATGCGTGGACTGAAGATAAGCCTCAGGATGGCTTTAAAGAATTCAATCAGAGCAAAAGCATTTAAAAACAGGCTTTGCTGAAAAGCGATGGTCCGGTTTCCGTTATTCAGATTGGCGCTAAGTATCTGACCGACAAATAGCGTTAGCGCCAGCAAAAGCAGGTCAACGATAAACGCCCCGATAATCATCGCCGGGAGTTGTAACCAGTTATTGCGCTCACGGTTTTTATTACGCCCCCAGTAGCCCATTTTGCGGTACAACGGCATCACGGCAAGGCGCACCAGAAGCCAAAAGGCGAACACCAGCAGGGCGAGCAGTAAAAAATGTCCGGCGGCACTGGTAAAGGTTTCCGGGTTAAACGCCTTATGCGGAGAGCCGGTAATGTTGCGATAGAGTTGAGCAAACCGCGAGGCGAACTCCTCACCATAGTGGCTGCTGACTTCAGTAACGTTCTCAAGTACCGTTTTTTGCTCAACGATTTGTGGTGGCGTAATGACGGGAACGGGTTCCTGTGGCGGTGTCGCTGCGACTTTGCGCAGTTGGTCAATCAGCTCCTGGCGTGATTGCTGGTTATCCAGCACATCGGCCAGCGCGGCATAGGCGGCTTTTTTCTGCTCAATATCGGGGGTTGGGGTTTCGGCGGTGGGCTGTGTGCTCGTGGCCCCGGTTGTGACGCCGGGAATACCAGCCGCCTGAGCGGGCAGCCAAATAAGACTGATGAGTAACAGGATCCACGGCATGGGTGCCTCCGGCGAGAAAGTCCAGCAAAATGATAAGTATAGATGCCGGGAAATGCGTCGAAGGAAATGAGATAAATCCGGGGATAAGGGGAGATAACCCTCTTCCCGACGGGAAGAGGGTAGAGATAACTCAGGAGACGTGCTGCAAGAATTCCTGCAAGCGCGGGCTTGGCGGGTTCTCGATAAGTGTCTGTGGATTGCCGTCTTCGGCAATGCGACCTTTATCAATGAAGATCAGACGAGAGGCCACTTTTTCGGCAAAACCGATTTCGTGCGTCACGATAACCATCGTCATCCCTTCTTCGGCCAGATCCTGCATGACTTTCAGCACCTCATGGCGCAGCTCCGGGTCAAGTGCGGAGGTCGGTTCATCAAACAGCATCATCTTCGGTTTTACCGCCAGCGCGCGGGCGATAGCCACACGTTGCTGTTGGCCGCCGGACAACTCAGACGGATAGTGATGCGCACGCTCGGCAAGGCCGACTTTCGCCAGCAGCTCTTTTGCCAGTTTCTCGGCTTCGTCTTTTTTCGCACCGCGCACGCGCAGCGGACCAAACATAACGTTTTCCAGCGCGGTCAGGTGTGGGAACAGATAAAACTGCTGAAACACCATCCCGGCTTCCTGACGGATCAGACGCTCGTCAACTTTGGGATCGTTCACTTTCAGGCCATCAACAATCAACTCACCGCTGGTGATCTCTTCGAGCTTGTTGATGCAGCGCAGCAGGGTAGATTTACCTGAGCCCGACGGCCCGATAATCACCACCACTTCGCCCTGGGTAATGTTCAGGTCGATGTTATGCAGCACCTGGGTTTGACCAAAGTGCTTGGAGACATTTTTAAATTCAATCACAGGATTTTCATCCTTCTTTCAAGACGACGCAAAATAAAGCTCAGCACCAGGGTGATGATCAGATAAACAACCGCAACGGCACTCCAGATTTCCAGGGCGCGGAAGTTGCCGGCGATGATCTCCTGGCCCTGACGGGTCAGCTCGGCGACGCCGATAACAATAAACAGAGAAGTGTCTTTAATGCTGATGATCCACTGGTTACCCAGCGGTGGCAGCATACGACGCAGCGCCAGTGGCAGGATAACGTGGCGGATGGTTTCACCCTTAGACAGCCCCAGCGCCAGGCCTGCTTCACGAAAACCTTTATGAATAGACAGTACCGCACCGCGGGTGATTTCCGCGATATACGCGCCCGAGTTAATCATGATGGTGATAACAGCGGCGCTAAAGGGGTCGATACGCAAATCGTTGAATGCCATGGGCAGGGCGAAGTAGATAAACATCACCTGAACAACAATCGGGGTACCGCGAATAATCTCAATAAAAACGAGTGCGATGTGGTTGGCGATCCAGCCGCCAAAGGTGCGTGCGAAACCTGCCGCCAGTCCAATAATCAAGCCGCCAACTAAGCCGAGGACCGAGATCCAAAGCGTCATTTTTGCGCCTTCAATCAGAAGCGGAATGGCAGGCCAAATGGCACTCCAGTCAAACTGCATGATGAATTCCTGTAAACCGTGGTGGAAATATACAAACACCCATAGTGCCGGTTTCCCGGCCTACGGGTGATAAGTCTGCTTACGTAGGCCCGGTAAGCTTAGCGCTGCCGGGCAACACTACCGCACAGAACAAAATATTATTTAGGCTCGGTACCGAACCATTTTTTATAGATTTCGTTGTAAGTACCGTTATCGCGCAGCGTTTTCAGCGCGCCGTTCACTTTTTCACGCAGTTCGTCGCTACCTTTCGGGAACGCGATACCGTACTGCTGTGCTTCCAGTGAATCACCTACCGCTTTGAACTGACCGTTACCTGCGGTTTTGATGAAATAGAGAATGTTCGGGGTATCGTGCAGGACCGCATCAGCACGGTTGGTGCCCAGTTCCATGTATGCGTTGTCGATGTTCGGGAACTGACGCAGGTCTTTGGTTTTGATATTCGCTTTCGCGTAATCAACAGAACCGGTACCGCTCTTCACGGCAACCACTTTACCGTCGAGATCTTTTACGCTTTTTACGTCGTTGTTATTGGCTTTAACCATCACCATCAGGCCGCTTTTGTAGTAGCCATCAGAGAACTCAACCGCTTTCTTACGTTCTTCTGTGATGGTGATACCGGCCAGCGCCAGGTCAACGTTTTTAGTTTGCAGAGCCGGGATGATGCCGCTGAAATCCATCGGCTTTAACTCGTAATCCAGTTTCAGTTCTTTCGCGATAGCGGCCCACAGATCAACGTCGAAACCAACGTATTTGTCACCCTGCTTGAATTCGAAAGGAACGAATGCGGTGTCGGTTGCGACAACCAGTTTGTTTGCAGCCTGGGAAGAAACAGCAAACGCGAGAGCGAGTGTAGCCAGGGAAAGTTTGAATACAGACTTCATAGTTTTTCCTTTTATATCCACGGGGCGATCCCCTGCGAGAACGTACGCAGTATGAAAAAATCATGCCAGGTTTACAACCTGTTGTTTTGTAAAGAGGCGATCTTCTGAATCTGTGCCCTGAACGAAGCGCAAGTGATATTATGCACCATTTTGGGGCTTCATATTGGTGCGTATTAACGTCTGCACAGAAAACACGATTATTTAGCGCAGGAATGCACCATTTAACAATCTTTTCTTAACAATTTTGTGAAGTGATGATAACAGTCTGATGGTCTTTCGGGTGGGGAAGAACAAAATGATGCACCATAAAAGTGCAAACCCCTTTGCCGGGGCGGCAAAGGGGTCATCTGAAGTATTTATATTAGCGACAGAGCTTATTCGATGTTGGATTCGATAAACCACAGGAATTTATCCAGGTCGCGTGAAGCAGCGGTAAAGATATCTGCGGTATCTTCATCTTTTGCTTCGCTGATGGCTTTGCGTACATCGTTCGCGACGATAGCATAACGGTCAGCCAGTTCTTTCAGGTGATCCTGGACACTGTGAATGTCCAGCGGGTAACTTTTCAGTGCCGTTTTACTGTTGATGACCTGCGTTGTGCCCAGTGCGACACCACCTAACTGCACGGCACGCTCTGCCATGGTATCAAGGTGATCAACAAGGGCAGTACGGAAGCCGTCGAGCATTTCATGGACGGCGATGAAGTTAGCACCGCGCATATTCCAGTGGGCCTGTTTTGTGATCAGTGACAGGTCAATGAACTGGATCACCTGGCGATTAAGCAACTCGATAGTCGCTTTTTTATCGCTGTCTGATACATCGTTACGGGTATAAAGCAGATTAGACGCTTTCGTTTTAACCAGTTTAGCGGTACTCATAATCTCATATCCTCTTGATGTTTGTGTCCCAGGTAATTATCGAAACTAAGTATAGCACCAGATTTTTGATTGCTGTTTTGGATATACCTATCGGTTCAATAGCAGCGATAAACATACATCTATACTGGAGAGTAATAATTATTATTTCGCCATTCGCGATGCGTATAAATAATCGGAAACGTGGGTTTGGGATGTAAGAATATATATTGAAGTGTGACAATTTATCGCAATGAAACAGGTTTTATTGACATGAATGCTTATTCAGCATGATACGATAACCATGCTGAATAATAATTATTATCCTATCTCCACCTTCTCGACTTTGACTTCTCTGCGTAGCGTCATGGTTGAGCCTATTGAGGCAATCACAATGCACATCAGCGCGGCAACCTGTTGAAGGGAAAGCGTTTCGCTCAAGAAGATCATGCCTGATACTGCCGCCAGGGCGGGTTCCATGCTCATCAGTGTCCCAAAGGTGCGCGTCGGTAACCGGGTGAGGGCAATCATTTCCAGCGAATAAGGCAGTGCGGTCGATAATATTGCGACCGCTATTCCCAGCGGTAGCACAGACCATTGCCATAATAGAGCGCCGGACTGGAAAGTGCCTAAAGGTACAAAAACCAGCGCGGCTATTAATGAACCCAGTGCAACGGTTGCCGGACCATGTTCTTCCCCGGCCTTATGACCAGAAATAATATATACAGCCCAGCATGCGCCTGCGCCGAGCGCATATGCCGCGCCGGTTAAATCGACATGGGAAACATTGTCACCAAGCGGTAATAAATACCACAGACCGAGCACCGCCAGAATGACCCACAGAAAATCAATGGGGCGACGGGAGCCAAAAAGGGCAACGGACAGGGGGCCGACGAACTCCAGCGCAACCGCAATACCTAGAGGTATAGTCTGAATAGAGAGATAAAACATGTAGTTCATCGCCCCCAGCGATAAACCATAGGCCAGAAGGGGGAGGCGCTGTTCGCGGGTAAAACGCAGACGCCAGGGTTTAAAGATAACCACCAGAATCAGCGTACCCAGTGCCAGACGGAGCGCGGTCATTCCCGGTGCGCCCACTATCGGAAATAGCGATTTTGCCAGTGATGCGCCCCCCTGTATCGAACACATCGCAATGAGCAACACCACCACAGATAACCAAACCGGTATCTTACGAGACGACCCAGGCATCCTTTCTCCTGTCAAATTATGTCAATCAAGGTAAAACCTGCAGTCTACTTGAAATAGCCCCGGCTGGTTGAGACTTTGTTGAAAAACAGCGGCTAAAAATACGTAAAATAGATGACAGTTGATGGTTAATTAACCTGTCCGATTAGGAATAATCTGGATGAACATGCCGGGTAACACGCTTCATAATGGCATGTCCTGCGGAAAAATGACCGTTTAATGAAAGAGTTAGTAAGCTTATGAAATGTTCTGTTACATGAAATGGGCCATTAGACATCGTTTATCCCAAAGAGTTTCTTAACAATTTTTGATATATTTAAAACTTAGGATTTACTTGAAGCACATTTGAGGTGGTTATGAAAAAAATTGCATGTCTTTCAGCACTGGCCGCTGTTCTGGCGGTATCCGCAGGTTCCGCTTTTGCAGCTACTTCCACTGTTACCGGTGGTTACGCACAGAGCGACGCTCAGGGTGTAGCGAACAAAGCAAACGGCTTCAACCTGAAATACCGCTACGAGCAGGACAACAACCCGCTGGGTGTTATTGGCTCCTTCACGTACACTGAAAAAGATCGCACTGAAGATGGCGTCTATAACAAAGGCCAGTACTACGGTATCACTGCAGGTCCGGCTTACCGTCTGAACGACTGGGCAAGCATCTACGGTGTTGTGGGTGTTGGCTACGGTAAATTCCAGCAGACCGTTGACACTGCTAAAACTTCCGATACCAGCGACTACGGTTTCTCCTACGGCGCGGGTCTGCAGTTCAACCCGATGGAAAACGTTGCACTGGACTTCTCCTACGAGCAGTCTCGCATTCGTAGCGTTGACGTAGGCACTTGGATCGCAGGCGTCGGCTACCGTTTCTAATTCGGCAGGCAATAAAAAATCCGCCTCAAGGGGCGGATTTTTTTTTGCCTGCTATTCAGTAAATCGATTAACGGCGCGTATCGAAAACATCGGTCGCCAGGCGGTCGTAGTCAATTTTCTGTAACTTAAAGTTGGTAATGTAGACTGGCCCGGCTTTTTTCTCAGACATGAACGGGTAAGAATTTTTAATCTCTTGTGTGGTAATCCCCGTCCACTGCGAGAAGAAGCTCAGGAAATCGTTCGCGGAACGGCGCGCTTTAATCTCCCGATGCTTTGTGTCATCGCTCGACAGCACCATAAACGGCACCTGGAAGTTTTGTTTAAACAGGTCGTCATGCGCCAGATATTGCACATCCGTCCCACGCTCTCTGAATGTCAGCCCATGGTCAGAAAAGTAGACCATTGAGAAACTGTCATTCGTGGCGACCAGTTGGGAGTAGAGTTTACCCAGCAGTTCATCTGTTGCGGTGATGGAATAGAGGTAGCAAGAGGTCTCTTTTGACTGGACGAACTCGCTGTATTTACCGCCGGAGCGCTCGCAGGTTGAAGGGTGTGAGCCCATCAGATGCAGCACAATTAACTGCGGCTGGTTGCGTTTGGTGGCCAGTACCTGATTAGTCAGCTTAAGCAGATCGTCATCACGGGTGTTTTTATCCGCTTCGAAATCACCGCTTTTCAGGAACTGCACTTCATCCGCGCGTTTTGCGATACTGGCAATGGCGGTGTCATACTCGCCAATTTGCCCCTGATTGGAGAACCACCAGGTCTGGAAGCCTGCACGGTTTGCGAGGGTGACAAAGTTATCCTGATACTGCGGCTTATCATCGACCACTCGGTTGAGCGTCAGGCCCAGTGATTTCTGTGTCGAGCCACTGGCAGAGATGTAATCCATAAAGAAAGTGCCATTGGCCTGGCTTTCGAACGGCGTGTTGTTCCAGTGGCCGCCAAAAGCGCCAGCCGCGTCACGGCGAACACTCTCGCCAATCACCACCACATAGGTGTGATACTTTGGTTTGACGCCAAGGACAGTCCAGGTGTCCTTCATGCTGGCGAGCTGCGCCATGTTTTCCTGCTCTTTCACCACTTCGTAGTTGTTCACTGCCACATCGCGCACGAAGCGCAGCACCGGAACGCCGGTATCGATGAGTCTGAACTCAAAGCCGCGGAAGTGGTTTTGTACCGGGCCAATAAAATAGGACGCAACGCAAAATACCACGCCGAGCGTATCCCATTTCAGCCACGGGGTTGACGGCTGCGTTACCCGGCGACGCATTGACACAATACCCATCGCAAAGATAAACGCGCCGATAGCGTAGTGGTGCCACGGGAAAATAGTCAGAATTTCCGTCGACTCTTCCATATTGGTCGAGTGCAGGGCCAGCAGGGTATTAAAGTTCGGTGCGCCATAGGCCTGGCCAAACGGGAAATAGCTGGCGGCGACAAGCGAGGTAATACCGATGACAATTTTTTGCGCCCGGGGCGCATGTCGCCATAGCACGCACAGAGCACAGGTAAAGACCACGGCGTACAAAACACTAAATTCATAACCAAGAGCAAAATTAATCAACATTGACTGGAGAAAGTAGAAACCTGTCCACGGATTGATCGTCTGGCTGCGGAAGGCAACGGATTCTTTAAGGATTATGCTCATAGATTACTTCACGAAAACGCCATGTGCTCACCCTGGCGAAAGGGTCAAAACCTGCCGGACAGTGCGTGGAGAGGGGAAGAGGTCCGCTTCTGCGAGCCGCAATTTGTGCAGGGCTGCGCAAAGATAAAGTTAGCCGTGCTGAAGGTCAACACCTGCTACCGTCTCGTTTTGGGAGGGCGGTTGCAAATCAAACAAATAAGTGAAAATTATGTGCGGGCAATCCGATTATAACGGGAGAATGTGACGGAAAAATGAAGCGGCGTACCGCGACGCCGCATTAATGAGAAGTTTTATCGTCTTTCTGTGGCTTGCCGTTAAACATATCACATAGCATGTTCAGCAGCAGCAGACGAACTTTAAACGGGGAGTGAGTAAACACGCTCATGCACCTCTGAAATTCGTTCATATTGACCTCCTTACTGACTTGTTCGCTACCGACCATCCATGCCCGGTTGAACGTATTACATACAGATATAGCACAGGCTATATTTTAAAGCATTAACTATCTACAAAAAACAGTAACTTACTGATTTATAAATAGGTTGATAAAGTAAATATTCGGCAATATAGGTCAATATTCCTATGTTGTGGCGACATTTTTGCGACACTTTAAGGGGTTAAGGCGTGCTGCATCTTCTAAATGGTTGGGGGAAAAATGGGCGTAGCGCATTGTCATTGAAATGTCTGCATGGCCAAGAATTTTTTGCAGAACAAGAATATTTCCGCCGTTCATCATAAAGTGACTGGCAAATGTATGTCGCAATACGTGCGTCAACTGCCCGGAGGGTAGTTCAATTTGCGCCCGCTCAAGCGCTGAACGGAATGCGTTGTAACAAGAATCTGGGAAAAGAGCGCCGTTTTTGTTGGGTATCTCAGAAAGAATTTCTTCATCAAGTGGAATCGTTCGATTTCGCTTCCCTTTGGTTTTGACGAATGTAACCTTGCCTGCTGCAATTTGTGAACGCTTTAAGGTTGCGGCTTCATTCCATCTCGCACCGGTTGCAAGGCAGAGCTTCACAATAATCTCAAGATAGCTTACGGTGCTGCGACGACACTCAGCCAGGAGCCTGTCTATTTCCTCAACCGTCAAGAATGCCATTTCAGCTTCATCTGTTCGATATTGGCGAACGTTTTCAAGAGGGTTTGGCGCTGACCACTCCCCGATCCGTTTAAGTTCGTTGAACGTTGCCAAAAAATAGGCATGTTCAAGGTTCATTGTTTTTGGGGAGACTTTTGTTACGCGATTGGTCCGGGATAGTTGGCCATCAAGCCTTTTTGCCCGATATGCAGTGAACATCTGCGCATTGAATTCTGATGCAAGGGGAAAGCCCATGCACTCAGCAGCCCAAGACATGGCATCTTTGCGCTTCAAACCATTGGCTAAAGCGACGCCGTGTCGCTCGTACCACAAGTTAATGATGTCGATTAGAGTGCGATAATCTTTGGCTTCACCTAGCCAAGGCGAATCTTCTACTTTTTGAAGTGTATAGTTTTCAAATGCCAGCGCTTCGCCTTTCGTTGAAAACTTTTTACGAATTCGCTTTCCATTTTTACCATTACTACGGTCAACGGTATAAAAATCAGCTATCCATTGACCGTTTTTTAATTTCCTAACTGGCATAGTTATCCGTTTAAAATCTTTTGTTTCTGTTGTTGGAATTCATTCTCAGTAAGGATTCCGTCCTCTTTCATTTCCGCCAGTCTTTCAATCTTTGACATTTTCTCATCAAAGGATTCGGATTCGACAGAATGCGAAATTGCAGGGGGAGTAGAAGATGTTTTTATATTTCTTGCTTCGTTAACTAAGTTGGTAAACGGAATAACGGAAGTTTTGGCAACATTTTTAATGGTATAGTTCTGTCCACTCGTAGAAATAGTTATTTCACCGAGCAATAAACCAGTTTTTCCACCAACGCTAACAATATTGGGAAGATTAACATCGACCTGCTTAACTCCAAAGAGCATACCTTTATCAAGAAAGACTACGCGCTGGTTTGTCAGGGTTATCAACCATGTGTTGCCATCCATCATGCCGCTTGCAATGGCTAGTGGAATTTCGCCATGATTCAGGATTTTTGGTAAATGAAAGAATTCTTTTTTTGTTCCAAAGATAGCATCACCGGATAGCTTTGCTAACCTTTTAAACTCTTCTTTAAGTTCCGAATTACTTGCCGTCATGTAATCAATCATATTCAATCCATTCATTATCAATTAATAGTTAACGCAACTTTCCCAATAATAGTAATATCATCTAAACCACAATCGAAAGCCATTCCAACGCCGCTTACTCTGACTTTTCTGATAGGAATTCTATTTAATGTTCTTATGCTTGTCTTACCTTCAATTTCAACGAGCCATTCACCATCAAATATTTCTGAGTAGTTTTTTTCAATAATGAAGCTAACCGCACCATCCACAACACACAGAGGGGTTTTAGGTATTGTTTTATCTGCAACGAATAAAATCTTATCTAATTGAAGCACTCCAGCTTCATAAAGCTGTCCGTCGATAATCTTCCTGCGCGGAATGCGCAGTATGTCAAGATCTTCCTCGTTGTATTTCTTCCCTTCACCTGTTGCAAGCCATTCGAGGGTAACACCAGTTTCTGCAATACATCTTACGGCTATGTCAGCAGGGAACCCGCCTCGCTTGTAACGTGATGAAAGGCTGCTAGCAGCCATATCAAGATGTTGCGCGAGCATTAGTTTCGACGAAAACCCGTAGGCTTCGATGATTCGATCCAGTACTGGCGCACTGTCCATGTTCAAATTGATTTCGAAATTTGCCATTGCTCATCACAAATTAATGCGCATTTTTGTAATGACATAATTGACACTACGCAAAATGCGAATTAATCTGGCTCCGTTGTTTGAATATTGCCTGTTATTGACCGATATTGCCGTATCGGTAAACCTTGGAGTTTGCACTATGCGACCAAACATTACAATCGTCATTCCTGAGCCTTACTTGCCTTTGGATGAGTATTGCCGCCGTACTGGTACAAAGCCGGAAACCGCAAGAAACCTGATTGAATACGGAAAATTGCCCATTAAACCAAAGGGTGATCAGAAGCGTGGCTTAGTTGAAGTCAATATGGCTGCGCTTACGATTCAGGCATTAAGCGAATGCAATATTTCGCTTAAAGCGTAATCTAGGCTAGCAATTAGGAATCAGCGAATCATGTACGATTACAAAGTTTCCATACACAATCACTTTGATGCTGCCTGTCTTGCCTTTGCTCAGTCACATAATGTTGAGAAATTGGCTAAAAAGGTTGGGATGCGTCCGGCAACTTTGCGTTGCAAACTCAATCCCGATCAACCTCACCAGTTAACCATTCCTGAACTGCTGGCTATCGTTGATGCGACAGAAGACCCGCGCATTTTAGATGGGATGTTGCGGCAGTTGAATTGCCAGCCCTCCGTTCCGGTCAACAATGCAACGCCGGATAACATGCATTTTTGTGCATTAACCGCTGCGGCTAATGTGGGTGCAATTGCCGGGGAAGCAGTTTCTACAGAAAGGATGACCCAGGCGCGGAGAAATCAGATTCTTGACCGCGCCAGCGATGCAATACGCAGCCTCTCTTTGATCGTCTATTCCGTAGAGGCTCGTTTCCAGTCCGTTCCTGTGCTCGCCGCTGCCGTCGATATCGTTACGACAAATGCAGCCGGGATGATGTGAGGTCGCTATGAAAGATATCGCCGCCTTACTCAAACACCAGTCACCGTCCCCGCAGCTTCCCAGCCATTCAAATGGCTGGATTGAATTGCAGAACGGTCAGCGCTGGAATCCATCACATGTTTATAAATTCAACGCCAGTACTAAGCGCCCGTCACTGGTGCGCCGGCTGCTGAAATTTTTGGGGGGTGTCCATGCTTTCTAATCTGGAACGTCAACAACTTGGCCAGGCACAACTTAAACAGATTCGCCGTAAATATTTCAGCGACAAAAGCGAAGCCGCTGACTGGTGGGACAAATTGACAGAAGAATGGCGCGGAGTGGTTCTTCATGCTGCGGCCATAACGTCTGGCAACGGGGACTTTAAGGCGAGTTTAGCAAGATGTTGCTGGAGAGAGCTTTGTGATCGGCTGGACTATCGCCAGTTGATCCAGTTGCGCCAGGGGATTTCACGCGCCCGTTTAACCTTTGAAGGGTTTGGCTCACTGCGCGACGGTGACTTTTCTAAGCGCACAGCTAACCGTCCGATGAAGAAGGTTTACCCGATAAATAGCGCTAAGGGTGTGGAAATGGTTATCGCACCTGAAATCATTTTTAAATTGATGGATCAGGAGAATCATTAATGTCGATTATTTCAGTTAATAAAGAGACGTTTCAGCGTGAGCTGTCCATGTGGCGTGTACCAATGAACTATGTAGCGCATTTCATGAATGGAAACGTCGATAAGGCCGGGCGTGTTGAGCTGAACCAGTTTTTCGTAAACGAAGCGCAGCACCTGACTAATCCACGTCACTGGCTGGCCATCAATGCCGCTTTGTGGATTTCTGCCTATCGCGAGGCGGAAAGCAAAGATGGCCAGATTGAAGCGTTGGCCGGAATCCGTAGCTTGTTTTTCACCGCAGCAACGCTTGGCCAGTATGAGGTGTATTTGATGATCCGGCACTGGTGGCAGGCGACTTACGAGTTACACAAATTGCCAGCGCCTAACGCCTCAGCAGTAATCAAAAAACCAGCCATCCACTAATTCATCCCGGAATTTTTCGGCCATCAATTCGATGGCCGGGGATTCTTTTGCCTTAAGGAAATGAAAATGAATATGACTCGTCAGAATTTACCCGCGACAAAATCAGGAATCGACCTGATGGCCATGCTCACCAAAGCCACGCAAGAAGGGAAAGCCGCAGCTGCCGATATCTGTTCTGTACGCCTCGAAAAATTGGCCAATCATGCCGCAAATTCTGGGCTTAGTGCTGCTGAAATTGTGGAGCTAATCCGCGAAGAAGCCGCAGCTATTGAAAGCAAGGGCGGTGCGGCATGGCAGTAAAAACACCTCTGAAATGGGTAGGAAGTAAATTCCGTGTCCTGCCGCAGCTGCTTCCCCACTTGCCGGAAGGAAAGCGTCTGGTTGAGCCGTTCGCAGGTTCCTGCTCGGTCATGCTTAATACAGAGTATGACGAGTATCTGATCGGTGACGTCAATCCTGACCTGATCGCGCTTTACAAGGCTATCGCTGCCAATCCTTATGACGTGATTGATTGGGCACGCATCCTATTTGAAAACTATAACCACGCGGCCGGTTATTACATTAATCGGGATTCTTTCAATCACAACGACGATCCTGCGTGGCGGCCAGCGCTCTTCCTTTACCTAAACCGCCATTGCTTTAACGGCCTTTGCCGCTACAACAAAGCGGGTAGTTTTAATGTGCCATACGGAAAATATAAGAAGCCTTACTTCCCGGAAGCGGAAATTCTGGCGTTTGCAGAAAAGGCGCGCCGGGCAACGTTTGTTTGTTCCAGCTACGTACACACGCTAGGGATGGTGGCTGAGGGGGATGTGGTTTATTGCGATCCACCCTATCTGACCGTTGGGGGCAATTTTACTGCATACCATGAAAGCGGTTTTAACCTCATGGATCACGGGAAATTATCGAGGAAGTTACGCCAGCTGGCATCCGCAGGGGTCACCGTTGTTGCGTCTAATAGTGACCTGGAGCTGGTACATCATCTTTACTCCGGTTTTGAACGAATCGGGATTACTGCGCCCCGTAGCGTAGGGGCTGCGGCGAACAGCCAGAAAGCCGCACCTGAGCTGATCCTCAAAATGACGGGCATGATTGCTGGAGGTGGCATCCATGCCTAATCCTTTACTTGTCGGCGTCCTCCTTTTTGCCGCTGTACTGCTTGGCCTGATTGCGGATCGTGTGGATAAAGAGCGATGCGAAATTGAGGCGTCAGCAAAGCTAAAAACTCAGGCCACCTGGTTTAATGGCCGCTGCATGGTTAAGGGATATGTTGCATACAGACCTTAACGAAAATGGCCAGTATCACGCCGTTGAAGCCTGGCGGCGTGATATCTTTGCGAAAGGTGTGCCGCATGACGCAACGATAACTGAGCGCAAGCTTTGGTTTGTCAACGCGCAGGATTACGACTGGCGATCTCAGTACCTTCATGAAATACCCGACTGGCTGGCCGGGTATTTTGGCCAGCGCTACGAGAAAATTTTTAATGGCACTGATGGCCGTCGCCGTGCCAATGCGTTTCTGCGCCGTACAATCGGTCAGAACGTATTGCCACGCCTGCGGAAAGTCACCGCCCGGTACACCCTGGCGGGTGATGCTCTCGATCTTCCTTTCGGTAAAGAATTAAACCGCCTGCCGTCACTTGACCGCCCGGAGCTGAAAAAGCTGGCCGGGCGTGTATCGTCCTGGTTATCTCAGGCATTTTGCGACTTTACTGACACGCTGGATGGCGCAACGCAGGATGATGAAGAACTGGCAAGGCGCGCCGGGCTGGCTTTTGTTCATATGGGCGGGCTGGTACAGCTGATAAATTTCACCGCCCCTTACTGGGGGGCTTATCTGGCTGACAAGCTGACCGAGCGCCAGGCACATTCCGGCATTCTGCGTATGATGGCACCTGAATGGTGGTATCTGCGCCTTAAGCGTTCACGCGATGTGCAACGCGAGCATCTGGCCATCGCCGTGGGACAGGTGCAAAAGTCCGCCAGCGCTTACGTATCCCGTAAGACACTGGGCGAATGGATAGACCAGAAAAAGCGCAATCTGGAGTTTTTTAAAAAATTCGACCTGTTGAATGATGAAGGGTTGCGCATTGCCCTGGACAAAATGGTACATCGCAGCGTGGCTAACCCGGCAATCCGCCGTTGTGAGCTGATGGTGCGGATGCGCGGTTTTGAAGATATTGCCAATGAACAAGGGCTGGCGGGGGAGTTCTACACCATCACCGCCCCATCCCGTTATCACGCAGTACACAGTAAGGGCGGCTTTGTTGGTCAGTGGAATGGCTGTAACCCCCAGGATACCCAGCGTTATTTATGCAACGTATGGGCGAAATGTCGTGCCGCCATTTCACGCGCCGGTATTCATATCTTTGGGTTTCGTGTGGTGGAACCGCATCACGATGGAACACCACACTGGCATATGTTGCTGTTTATGCGTCCGCAGGACGTGGACACGGTACGCGACATTATTTGCTATCACGCACGTATAGACGACTCAGAAGAACTGCAATCCCCGCAGGCGCTTAAGGCGCGTTTTCACGTTGAGCCTATCGATCCTGATAAGGGTTCTGCAACGGGCTATATTGCTAAATACATCTCCAAAAATATTGACGGCTTTGCGCTCGATGGTGAAACCGACGAAGAAAGCGGCGAAAGCCTGCGGGATATGTCGAAGGCTGTCAGCGCCTGGGCATCCCGATGGCGTATCCGGCAGTTTCAGCAGATTGGTGGCGCTCCCGTAACGGTATGGCGTGAACTGCGTCGACTTGGCGATCAACGCCTGACTGATAACCGCATGGATGCGGTACTTGCTGCGGCGGACGTGGGCGACTGGGCGGCGTACACGCAATTACAGGGCGGTGCGCTGGTTGCGCGCCGTGATCTGGTTGTGCGCCTCGCCTATGAAATTACTGAAATGGGTAACGAGTACGCGGAGGACGTCCAGCGCGTACAGGGTATCTATTCCCCTCTTATTCCTGATTCAGAAGTGTGTACCCGCCTGGTCAAGTGGGAAAAGGTTGCGAAGTTGGCCGAAGCGCCAGCGGAGGCGGGTTTTTCTCGCGCCTCCGGCGCGGCTTGGAGTTCTGTCAATAACTGTACGGAGGGTGGAACCCGGAGGCGATTAAAACTGGAACTGCAAAGCCGGGGGTTTGATGGTTCTGATGCAAATATCGACATTTTAATGAGGGGCGGCGGTATAGCATTCGGGAAAACTTCTCTGGTTTTCCGTGAGGGACAGTTACAGGAGCGACGTCATAAGCCTGAAAATGAACGCTGGCCGGGTTGGTCGTGATGTTCGTAAGTGACGGAAAGTAAATATCTATTTTGTTGGCCACCAAAAAAAGGTGTTTATCAAAGTGTTTCTAAATGATACTGTAATTATATACAGTATTTTTCTGTCGGAGGAATCGATGGAGTTTTTAGAAGTATCGGCGCGGCTTGAGTTCATAGGTCTGATGACGAAGGTCAGCCGCATTGAGGGTGTCACATTCAAAGAACAACAAATTGCACTTTCGCTGATCGGGGAGTGGGCTGCTGAGATTGACGCAATGATAAAAGCAGAAAAGAAAAAGCCCCTCGAAGGGGGCCAGTCAGGCAGAGGCGGCTTGCAATAGGTCCAGGGTGATTTGCTTTTGCTCCGGTGACATGTTGGTGATTAGCTGTTGCAGCATTGCATCACCGGATTTAGCGCTTGGGCTGAGAGTGTGGGAAAACGTCAAATTCATAACAAAAGTATGACCACACTCCACATCTGCACAGGCGCAATAAATATCTGCGATTTCGCGATGTTTTCTGTTTGTTTTCTTGATTATTGCTGGCGAACCGCAATCAGGGCATTTGATTTTTAATACGCGCACTTTCCATGCTCCATATGATTTCGGATGCCTGGATTTTAACCTTTTTTCTTTCATGCCGCACCGTTTCCCGTTTCGATATTGAAATTAAGATGCAGATTCAGCGGGATTTCTTTGTCACTGTTGACCGCTTCCATAAATCGACGTTGCAGGGGCGTTACCTCGTTGCGCTTGTACGTGGTCTCGGCTTTTTCAGGATCGCCCAGGCCAGCGGCATTTTGCGCGATTTGCCCGGCCAGCCCTGCCGGGAAGCGGTGGGCGTTCAGCACATCCTGTGCGGAAATGTTCTTCACACTGGCAAATTCGTCTTTAGCGCTGATATCCCCCATCTGAATAAACTGCACCCCTTCTTTGTCACCGCCAGGGATATTCACCAGGATGGTAGAAAAGTTCCCGATCCCTTTGCTGTCACGCAGCTGGCGCTCAATCTCTTCTTCCACCTCATCGGTCATGCTCGGGTCGCGGGTGTAGAGTATGCCGCCTGTGTGTGCGCCATTATGGTAGTAGCGGCGGCGGAAAATGACCGCCTCACTATTGAGTAATGCGGAGTGGATGCCACCAATATAATCAGGCAGTCCATAGATGTGCTGCTGCGGATCGTACTGGCGCATAAAAATGACGTCCTCCGGCTGATAAACCAGCGGCTCTCCCTGTTGCAAAACGGCAAATTCCCCCGTTTTTCGGCGGCGGGTATAAAGGCCGGGCAGGGGTGCGATGGCGTCCACCTCACCCCATCCGTTGCGAATTTTCACAAAGCCCACATCGCCGAACGTGAGGAAATCAAACACTGCCGCCTCCATCTCGTCGCGGGTCAGTCCGCCCCCGGTGTAGTCCGCCATCACCATGTTTTTTCGGGCGTGAATAATCCCCCCGTGCTGGCCATTCAGGTTGATCAGTTGTGCCAGTGCCAGGCGGTCAATCGGCAACGTATAGTGATTGGCCTCATTGTCATACCAGACGTCTACATAATCGGTGCCTGTCGTCAGTACCGGTTCCGGTTTACCGAAGCGAAGCACGCTCATTTTCTTTTCGGGTGGCGTGGTGCGGGTGTCGCGCTGCCTGTATTTTTTCTTTTTGGTCATGCTGCTTTCTTAAGCCCCCATTTCGATTTTGGCTTGTTCTCATAGTTGAGCGGTTCGTTGTGCAGTGCGTGTGTGATCGCCCAGAACGCTTCTGCGTGTCCGGTTTCCTGCGTGCGGTCTGCGACAAACGTCATAGCGTTTCCGCTTTGGGTACTTGTGCGGCGGATGGCCATAAAACTGGCCGGAATTTCTTTCTGGTCTTTGTCCCACTCGATGCGGCTGCTTTCCACCACGTCGCAGGCTTTCAGTACCAGCTGGTCTTTCGTGTTGCGGTCATAGCGAATCGGCCTGGCCACACGCATGGCGAAATGCTGGATGTTTTCAAAAACCCCCTGTCCGATCCCGGTGACGTCAACGCCGATGTAGGCGAAGTTGTAGCGCCGGAAAAGTTCTTCGATCTGCTTTGCCTGGTAGCGGAAGTTCATGCCTTTCCAGCTGAACACCCGCAGCACCCGGAATTTCTCCGGCGCAAAGATGGGAGGCGCAACAATGACGAAACAGGACAAATCACCGCTGCGCGCCGGGTCAAATCCACCCCATACCGGGCGATCACCAAACGGGCGCGGGGCGTCCGGGTTGTGATCCTGCCAGGTGTCCGTTTCGACGCCGCAGGCTTGCAGGTCGGAGAACCTGAAAACGCTGTCTTTGCTGTCAACGAAGACGCACATGTACAGCATGTTGAAGGTGCTTTCGTTGTAGCGGTTGCGCAGGCGGTCAATGCTGGCCAGGTTAAACCCGCCTGCAATTGCGTCCTCCATCGTAATGACATAGCGCCATTGGCCATCCGGGCAAAGGCGTCCGCCGTCGCGCAGCTCGTTGAAGGACGGAAACGGCACATGGGAGCGTTTCTTGCTGCCCTGTTTCCATTCTTCACCTGTCCAGAACGGGTAAGCCTGGTGCGTCTTGGCTGACGGGGTGGAAAAGTAGGTTGTACGCCATTTATCGTGCGTGGCCATTGCGGAGGCAACTTCGTTCAGCTTCGCGAAGCTCGGCACCCAAAAATATTCATCGCAATACAGGTGGCCACTGTATGACTGTGCGGTGTTTTTGTTGGTGGAAAGGAAACGCAGTTCTGCGCCGTTACTCAGGCGAATAGGGTTACCCGTCAGGGTGATGCCAAAAAACTGCTCTGCAATATTAACGATATAGCTTCGAAACACCTCCGCCTGGGGGCGTGAAGCTGACAGGAAAATTTGAGGGTCGCCTGTCATGACGGCATTTTCAAAGGCTTCAAAGGCAAAATACCATGTCGCACCGATCTGGCGGCTTTTCAGGATATTACGAACATGCTGGCCGATATTCAGGCGCAGGTGTTTCTGGTATTCGAAGAGGTTTTCTTCTGCGAATGCGTCGAAATCTTCCTGTGTCAGCCCGGAAATGTCGTTTTTGCGGTACTTGCGCTTTTTGCGTGGCGGGTCGTCATCGCCGCCGACGTGGTTGCTGCGTTTGCCCTGGCTTTCCGCCATCTTCTCTTTGTGCTTATTGCTCTGCGCGCGCAGTTTCGTGGCGTGAGCAATCAGCATGTCCATCTCTTTTAATTCCAGGTCGGTTTTGCCGTCCCGTCCGGCCAGCAACTGATAACGCCGCTCAATGGCATCTTCGGTGCTTTCATGGCTTAACAGGTCAGCCCATTGATATTTCTCCGCCCAGTAGTAAACGATCCGCGCATTCGGCAGATTTAAATCTGATGCAATTTCTTTCGGGGTGGCGTGGCGCAAATAAAGCGCACGGGCAACACCCTTTAATTCTTCGGAATATTTAGCCATAGGCTTAATTATGCCGTGGCTGTGTTTAAAAAACGGTGGCTTTAATTCGCAGGTGTTCTGCTATTTACGCTTATCCGAACTGACCAGAATTAAACAGGATGATGCACTGTTATTTATTCGCAATAATCATTTTGCAATTACGGCAAGGTGAGGGGATATGTCCCATTTAAAAACTGACTGGCTGTGTATTGCCACCGAAGGGGATACGGTAGACGGGCGGCAGATTTATCGTGAATGGATTATTGATATGGGGGAAACCTATAACCCGGATCAGTACGGCGCAATGATTTGGCCGGAACATTCGCGGGACTGGGGTAATTTTGGCGAAGTGGCAGAATGTATGTGGCAGGACGGTGAGGACGGACTTGCCCGGTTATATGCAAAAATTTCCCCTAACAACAATCTGATTTATGCGAACCGCGAAGGCCAGATGGTTTATTTCTCCATTGAACCGGAAGAAGACTGGCGCGGCAGCGGGCGAACGTATCTTGGTGGGCTGGGTGTAACAGACCAGCCCGCAAGCGTGGGAACAACACGGCTGCGTTTCTCAGCGAAACGCAATTTAACAAAACAGGGATATTACGCTTGCGTAATGTCTGAAACTGGAAAAATTACGCAGGAAACGAAAATGAATAAACCGTGGCAGTCATGGTTCCAGATTAAACCAAAGAAAACCTTTTCAGAAGATGATGGCGATAACACCCCGTCTGATGCAGATAAATTACAGGTGCTGGCAGAAGCGGTTAATAACCTTGAAGAACGCCTGGCAAAAGTTGAAGAACAACTTTCGGCGGCACAGGGTGATATTGAAACTATTGCCGAAGTCGTGGACACAGAAGAATTTGCCAGCCTGCGCGACAATCTGCCAACGATTCTGACGAATTTCAGCAAGCTGGATAAAAAAGTTACGGCATTACCAAAGCGCCAGTTTGGGGATAAAGGCGGCAAAGGCTTTAAATTCCTTTAAGCGCTATCCGGGATAGCCCTATTTATTATTAATCGCGTCAACGCGGGGAATATCTATGTATTTAAATGATCGTGCGCGCCAGTTAATGGAAGCGTTTTGTGCGGGAATGGCGCGGGATTATGGCGTTGCAAATACCGAGCGCTATTTTGCGATGACCGACCCGAAAGAAACCGCATTGCGTCTGGCGCTGCTGGAATCTGTTGAGATGCTCAACATGATTACCTGCCTGGACGTGGATCAGTTGTCCGGCCAGGTAATTTCTGTCGGGGCGTCTGGTCTTTATACCGGGCGTAAAGAAGATGGTCGCTTTATTCGCCGTGTGGGTGTGGACGGTAACACCTATCAGCTTGTCGAAACCGACTCCTGCGCGGCCCTGCGCTGGGATTTGCTATCTGTCTGGGCTAACTCCGGCAAGACCGAAGAAGAGTTTTTCCAGCTGGTACAAACCTTCTCTAACCAGGCCTTTGCGCTGGACATGTTGCGTATCGGTTTTAACGGTAAGAGTGCTGAAAAAAGCACAAATTACGAGACTAACCCTAACGGGGAGGACGTAAACAAAGGCTGGCACGCCATCATGAAAGAATGGGACAGCGGCAAGCAAATCATCACTGATGCCGTCACGCTCGATGATAAAGGCGATTACCGTTCACTGGATGCGATGGCCTCCGATCTCATCAACACCAAAATCCCGCAGCAGTTCCGCACAGACCCGCGTCTGGTTGTACTGGCTGGCGCTGACCTGGTGGCCGCTGAACAGTTCCGCCTGTACCAGGGGGCTGACAAGCCTACGGAAAAAATTGCCGCGCAGATGCTGGGTAATACCATCGCCGGGCGTCCGGCTATGGTCCCGCCGTTCATGCCGGGTAAACGCATGGTCGTGACCATGTTACCGAACCTGCACATCTACACCCAGCGCAATACGCGCCAGCGTAAAAACGAATTTGTAGATGACCGTAAACAGTACGAAAACAAATACCTGCGTAACGAAGGGTATGCCGTTGAAACGCCGGAGCTGTACGCCGCGATTGACGAAAACGCGGTGACCATTGGCGAGCTGACGGAACCCGGCGAGGGCTGATAAATGGCACTTTCACCCGCGCAACGCCATAACCAGAAAATCGCCCTGCAAAAGCAACTGGCAAACCGTCAGGCCGTTGAAAGTCTCGACAGCCTGCACATCCAGATTCAGGCACTGAATCAGGACGTGGCTTATCTGAAAGCACTGTCAATGACGTCTGACCGTATCGCGCATAAGCGTGACGTGCTGTTGCCGAAGTGGATGCCAACGGTTGAAGCCTATCTGGAGAGCGGCAGCGTGTTTGTGCATCCGGTCTTTGCCTGGTGCGTGGTATGGCTGTTTGACGTGGGCGATCTGGATAAGGGGCTGGAGCTGGCAGATATCGCCATTGCACAGCACCAACCGACGCCGGACGGCTTCCGCAGCACCTTCCCGGCGTTTGTGGCCGATACGGTCATGGCCTGGGCGGACAGTACGACGGCAGCGGGTGAAAGTATCGAACCCTATTTTTCACGCACGTTTGAGAACGTCACAACACGCTGGCGGTTACACGAGGAAATCACGGCGAAATGGTACAAGTTCGCCGGGTTGCAGCTGCTGCGCGACGACAACGGGCAACCCCGCGCAACGGCAGTGGAAGACGCGGAAACGCTGGAAAAAGCCGCCGTACTGCTGGCCACGGCGGAGAAGCTTTATAAGCGAGTGGGCGTAGGCACGATGCGTAACCAGATTGCGGCGCGCCTGCGAAACCTCGCAAAAGGACAATAACGACTACCGCAAGCCGGGCGGACGCGGAGGAGGGCAGCGCACAGGTGTGCAATGTGCCGTGGATTCCGGTCAGTCCGCCTTTTTCGGGGGAAACATGTTTAGTGGCAATCCGATCAACTACAGCGACGTGCCGTTAATTAATAACGGTTTCTGGCCGGATCTGAACCTTAAAGATTTTCAGGAGCAACGCGCCATTCCGCCTGATCTTGATGCGGGGACGGTGGGGCAGGCGCTGGTTTCGGCAGTCACGGAAGTGAATGCCGGGCTGGCTTCGGTGGAGGAAAAGCACCGGGCGGCGGGTTATGTGACGGCGGCGAGTGTGCCGGGCGTCACCCTGGGGAAGCTTAACGGCTTGTGCGCGCAATACACTAAAGCGGTGTTTGCCCGTGCCAAAGCGGACCTGCTGGGCGAGTTTGCCACCATCGGGCGGCGTGAAACCCATCCGGGGCAGGAAAGTGAGGAAACCCGCGCCGGGCTGCTGGCTGAGTCTTCGGTGACTATCCGGCTGATGAAGGGGCTTAAGCGCGTCACGGTGAGCAAGGTATGAAAACCCAGCTTGATTCTCTGACTGAGTTTTTTAAGGCCAGTGTGCCACGCCGCGCGCAGCTGGGCTTTTCCAGCCTGATTGACGAAATGCGCATTGTTCCTGCCGCAAAAGATTTAGGCCAGGGGCAATACCGCCAGGCGGTGATCCGTTACAGCGCATTGCTTTCATGGGAGCGCTTCCCGTACCGGCTTTGTGCGCCGCAGCTGCTGGTTGCGCTGATGGAAGCCTGGCTGGATGACCACGGCAACGAGTTGATGGACGAGCTGGGGATCACTGATGCGGAACCGGAATGGGATGTGTCGGTGGAAGATGAGGAAACCGCCACGGTGGTGCTGACCATGCCGCTGGTCGAAGAACTGGTGATACGCCAGGACGAAAAGGGGCTGATCCCGTGGCGGGGTGAGCGCTGGTCACTGGTTGACCCGGAGATCCTGACCGCGTACAGCGCGGCGATTTACGGTAGTGGCCATGACGGTGCGCCAGTGGGTGACGAGTAATGTTTGCTGGCGGTGAGCTGAATAAAAAACAGCTTCAGGAGCTTCGCGGGGCGCTGGCCAGTCTGGCGTTACCCCCTAAAAAGCGCCAGCGTTTGCTGTGGCGCCTGGCGAAATACGGGCTGATTGCCGCAGCAAAACGCAACGTCAGGAATCAGCAGACGCCGGAGGGCACACCCTGGCCAGGACGTAAGACAAAGCGGCGCGGGAAGATGCTGCGAAACATGCCGAAGCTTCTGCACATCCGGGAAATGCCGGAAATCGACGCGGTGCGGGTGTATTTGCAGGGCGGTGGCTACCGCAACGGCGAAACCCCTGTCCCTGCCGGGGTGGTCGGATATGCACAGCAAAACGGTATGTCTGTTCGTGTCAGCCGCAGCGGGAAAGCGCGCGGCAGTCACGCCGGAAAGATGGCCACCATTGCGCAGGCCAAAAAACTGCGGGCGCTGGGGTATCAGGTTCAGCGTGGAAAACGGCTCATCAGGCCAGGGTATCGGCAGATAACCGAAAGCATGGCTTACGACCAGGCAGGACTTTTGATCCGCAAACTGAGTGGTAAGGCTGTGAAAAACAGCTGGCAGATTGACCTGCCTGCCCGTGTCTTTCTCGGCATGAGCGATGACGAATTTAACAAGGCGCTGGCGCGCCAGTTGCAGGCTATCGGCTTCGGCTGGGACGTGAATGCGCAGGATATTAAGGGGAAACCATGACCTGGCCACAAGTAGAAGTAAACCAGGTAAACCAGTTGCTGGGCGAGGTGACAGAAGTCGAACGCACGGTGCTGTTTATCGGGAAAGGGACGACCAACACCGGAAAAACCATCGCGGTGAACACGCAGACGGATTTTGATGCCGTACTGGGGGCTGCGGATTCGTTGCTGAAAAGCAACCTCGCGGCAGCGCAGGCCAATGCGGGGCAAAACTGGTGGGCGTTTGTTCACGTTCTTCCGGCAGATGCCGCCGCAGGCGACTGGGTGAAAGCGGTGCTGGCCGCGCAAACCTCCTGCTCTGTTGAAGGGGTGGTGTTATGTGAACCGGTCAGCGAAAAGGGGGTGATTGCCGAAGCGGTAACACTGCGATCCACCCTGATTGCGAAGTTTGGCCGCTGGGTATGGTTCATCCTGGCCGTTGAGGGCTTTCTTGCCAGTGAAGACCAGGCGGACTATCTGGAGCGCCTGTCTGTATTGCAGGACGGCATTGCCGAAAAGGCGGTGCAACTGGTTCCGCTTATCTGGCGCAATGCACCGGGCGTACTGGCCGGGCGGCTGTGTAACCGGGCGGTGACCGTTGCTGACAGCCCTGCGCGTGTCCAGACCGGGGCACTGATCGATACAGGCAGCGCTGAATTGCCGAAGGATGGCGCAGGGGCGACGGTGGACATTGCCACGCTGAAGGCGCTCCAGGCCCAGCGGTACAGCGTACCGATGTGGTATCCCGATTATGACGGGCTTTACTGGTCTGATGGTCGCACGCTGGACGCGGAGGGCGGGGATTACCAGTCTATTGAAACGGTCAGGGTTATCGACAAAGCGGCGCGCCGGGTGCGGTTACTGGCTATCGGCAAAATCGGGGATCGCTCCCTGAACAGTACGCCGGGCAGTATTGCTGCGCACCAGACACTCTTTGCGCGTCCGTTACGGGAAATGTCAAAGGCCGTTGAGATTAACGGTGTGCAGTTTCCGGGGGAGGTGAAATCCCCGCAGGACAGTGATGTACAAATCGTCTGGAAAACGAAAAAACACGTCGAGATTTACATTGTGGTGCGCACCTATGAAATGCCGCTGCAAATCTCGATCAGTCTGCTGCTTGACCAGACCACGGAGGCCAGCGTATGAGCAAACGTATCAGCGGTATGTCCTTTGATTTCTTTATTAACAGCGCTCTGGTACACGCGGAGACCGTTACCCTGGACATTACTGATAACACCGCAGCCGCCACCACTCACGGTGTACCGGATGGGTATGTTGACGGGGATGTTTCGGCAGAGGGTGAAATTGAACTGAGCATGAAAGCAGTGGGGGTGATTAAGTCACTCGCGCAGCAGGCGGGTTCATGGCGCGGTATTCCCCCCGTTGATCTGCTGTTCTACGCAAAGGCCGGGGACGAAGAGGCGAAGGTTGAGGCATTCGGTTGCAAACTGAACCTGTCCAGCCTGGTGAACATTGAACCAAAGGGCGGCTCGTTATCGACGCGTAAATTTAAATTTATCGTGACTGATCCGCGCTTTATCAATATCGACGGCATCCCGTATCTGGAAGCGGAAGCCACCCAGAACCTGATCGGCTAAGGGACATTATGCAGGAACATGAGAAAAGCCTTTATACGCTGCTGGTTATCGGTGCGCTGATCGCGATTGGCAAAGTGCTGTCCAGCAATGACCCCATCACCCCGCGTCACTTCATTGGCCGGGTCATTCTGGGGAGCTTCGTTTCTGTGATTTCTGGTGCGGCGTTGCTCCAGATCCCCGATGCCAGCCCGCTGGCTATCCAGGGACTGGGGGCCGCTCTGGGGATTGCGGGTTATCAGGTAGTGGAATTGTGGCTGCGCCGCCGTGCAGCCGGGAAACTGAGGGAGGACGCAAAGTGACACTGGGCGAAAAACAGCAGTTATTCACCATCATGGTGGCCAATCTGGTTTTGTGGGCGGAAACCCACGGCTACCGCCTGACTTATGGCGAAGCGTACCGGACGCCGGAACAGGCGGCGCTGAACGCGAAAAAGGGGAGCGGCATCACTAACAGCCTGCATACCCAGCGCCTGGCCGTGGATTTCAACCTGTTTATTAACGGGGAATACCAGACCCGCACCGAAGCGTATTTACCGCTGGGTGAATACTGGGAGTCACTGGGCGGCAGCTGGGGCGGGCGTTTCAGGACAAACCCGGATGGCAATCATTTCAGCCTGGAACATAACGGGGTGCGCTGATGACAAATAGGCAGTGGTTGATTGTGGTTGCGGTGGCGTTTGCGTGGGGCTGGCTGACGGCTGACTGGCGTCGTGACAGCCTGGAGTTATCGATCGCCACGGCGGCGACGGCAGCGGCGAATAAAACCCGCGCCACCACACAGACCATTGCCAGTGATTCAGCGCGGCGTCTGGAAACCATACTGGAGGGGCTGGCCAATGCGCAACCGCGTGAAATTCGTACCGAAATGGTTAAGCCGGTTTTTACTAACGTGTGCGTGTCTGATGAGTTTGTCCGCCTGTTCAACGAGGCCGCAGATAACGCCGGACGTACCTTATCAGGAAAACCTGAAAACAAAATGCCCGGCGACACTGCCGCGCCTTGAGGGAACCACCGGGGCTTATGTCGCCGGGGTGTTACTGGAATATCAAAATTTATATTCAGTCTGCGCAGCGCGTCATAACACGCTCGTGGATGAAATTAATCAGCGAGAGAAAATAAATGAGCGAAAAAATTAAATTAGCCGTTGCAGGTGTTGAACTGGTATTTGCCCCTAACGTCACCGCATACAATAAATTTATTAACGATATGTCGATGGATAACAAAGTTGCTCCGGCTGTGGGTTATTTAAATCGTATTGTTGAAGCGGAAAGTAAAGAAGCGCTGGCCAGTATTATTCAGCGTCCCGGCGCGGCGCTCCAGCTGGTTGGCAAGATTAATGAAATCTATGCCCCTGAGCTGGAGATTGAAGTAAAAAACTAACACAGCGAGTCCAGGCGATTGAATCAAACGGACTCAGCCAGTACGTAATATTACGCCGTCATTACCTCCCGCACGGGGAGGATAATATTGATGATATTGCCGCTGCCGTCTGGCTGGATAACCGCTACTGGGAATATATGTCGGTAGCAATAGCCAATGGAATAGGCACCGCTTTTAAAGGTTCTTAATGAAACAACTGGATTTTACATTAAGCCTTATCGACAAATTAACGCGCCCGTTAAAGCAGGCGCAGGCGTCGGTAACGGGCTTTGCGGATAAATCAAAGGACGCCTTTAAACGTATTGGTGTGGGCGCGCTGGCCATGTGGGGTGTCGCGCAGACGGTGCGCGGCGCACTGTCTCCGGCTATTGATATGTTTGATGCGCTTAACGAGGCATCCGCGCGGGGTATCGACAGCACGGCGCTGCAAACTGTTCAGCGTGATGCGCTTTTATTCAGCGCGACCTATGGGGCAAGCGCCGTCGAGTTCGTCAACTCCACGGCGCAAATTAACGGGGCCATCGACGGACTGACGGCAACGGAACTGCCGAAAATGACCAAAGTCGCGAACACCCTGGCGTTTGCGATGAAAGCCACGTCAGAGGAAACCTCCGAGTTTATGAGCCAGATGTTCGGCAACTTTAAAACTGATGCTGACCGCCTGGGTAAAGTGCAGTTTGCCGAACATCTGGCCGGGAAAATGACCGTGATGCGCCAGCGTTTTGGCGCGGAAATGGGGCTGATTAAAGACCTGATGGAAGGGGCGCGCGGCGTCGGAAATAACTTCAATATCGGGATTGATGAGCAACTGGCCGTACTGGGGCAACTAAGCCGTACTCTGGGAACGGAAGCCAGCAGCGCGTATGAGCAGTTTATGAATGGCGCGGGAGAGGGCGCGAAAAAACTCGGCCTGTCCTTTAAGGATGCGCAGGGAAATATGCTCTCTATGCCGGAAATGCTCATCAAATTGCAGGGCAAATACGGCAAAAGCCTTGAGGGCAATCTTAAGGCACAAAAAGAACTGGATGACGCGTTTGGTGACAGTTCGGCGGTGGTGAAACAGCTGTACGGCAACATTGACGTGTTGCAGCGCAATATCACCGAACTGGGGGGCGCTGACGGACTGAGGCGCACCCAGGAAATGGCGCAAAAGATGGTGAAGCCGTGGGATCGCTTTGTGGCCATCCTGAATGCCGCGCAAACCGTTATCGGGCTGACGCTTCTGCCTGTGCTGTATCCACTGCTGAACAGGCTGGCGGATATGGGGCAGACATTTGTCAGGTGGATGCAGATGTTTCCCAATATCGCGCGCGTGGTTGGTTACGTCACGCTGGCTGTCCTCAGCCTGGCCGGGGCCGGGGCGCTGGCTAACATCGTGATGGGCGTATCGACATTCATCATGGTGGGCCTGAAAGGACTCTGGAAAGGGCTGACGCAGGTCACAAAGATTTATACCGCTACGGTCTGGCTTGCCTCAAAAGCGGTGGCTGCATGGAACCTGACACTAAAATTCCTGCGCGGTACGCTGCTTGCGGTTCGCATGGCAGCGATATCGGCGGGGATCGGTTTTAACCTGTTGAGCTGGCCAGTGTTGTTGATTATCGGGGCCATTGCCCTGCTGGTTGCCGGGTGTTATCTGCTGATCAAACACTGGGATGCGGTGAAAGCGGCGGTCATGAATACCCGCGCGTTTGCGGTGGTGGCCGGGATGGCCATGTGGGTTGCCGGGGTGTTCCGGCAGGTGTGGACGTCCGTCACTGCGGGCTGGCAACGTCTGGTTGCGGCGCTTGCCGGATTGTCTCCGCTGGAGGCTGTCGGGGTGATGGCCAGCGCGATCCTTCGTCTTTTCAGCCGGGCATGGCAGGCGGTGACCACATTACTGATGGACAGCAGGCCATTCCGGGAATTAGCCGCCATGACCGGATGGCTGGGCGGCAAATTTACAGCGGTATGGGAGAAAATCTCCGCAGGCTGGAAAGTGGTCGTCATGCTGTTTTCTGTCGTCTCTCCGCTCGATGTACTGGCGGGTATGGCGCAGGCCATCAGGGGTTACTTTGCCGGGGTGTGGGCGTCCTTCGCTGACGGTATTAACCGGATTATTAATGCCTGGTCAGGGGTGACCGGTTCATTAAGTAACACCGCTGCATTCACGGTTATCCAGGGCGCAATTTACTGGCTGGCGAATGTGTTTACTTCTGCGTGGAATGTTATTTCGGATGGCTGGAATAATTTCACGGCATTACTGACAGGTTTTTCACCGATTGATGCGCTGGCAGGAATGGCCAGCGGAATAATCGGCGTATTCGATAATGTCTGGGAAACTATCAAAGGGACGTTTTTAAATTCATGGAACTGGATTGTAGAAAAACTGAATAAAATCCCCGGCGTGAATATCTCCCTTTCAGGTGATAACGGCGATAAAAAAGTCAGCCAGAATGTTCTTTCCACGGGCGGGAAATTAACGGGGATTGAAAAAGGCGGTATCAGTAAAGCTGTCAGCAGTAATTCCAGAAGTGTGACAGACCAGAGTAAGCATTATGGTGAAATTAATTTCTATCACACAGCGGCAATGACGCCGGGGCAACTTGCGGAATGGAAGGAATTAGAATGAGTGACTTATATATAGACCTGCTGATCGAGGGGCGCAATTTTGTTCTCAATCCCGGTAATGAACCCCTTTTATGTAATAACAGCAGAAGCATCGGGCAGGACGTTGTTCATTCAATTCTGGAAAGCGGTCTTGCAACGGAATTAATTGCCGAACGCAGCCCGACATTGCGCGGTGACATATTAACGCGGCTGGAATTGCTGATTGAAGATGATGAACGCATTGAACCGGGCAGCGTGGTGATTTCAGAGGAAGGGCTTAAACGTCTGTGGATCACTGCCACAACGTGGGATTTTGGCCAGATTACGGCGAGCGTTGAATTATGACAGAAAAACCAAAAGTGGATTTTGACGCGGTGGTTAAGCAGGCCGGTATGCCGACCACGGCAGAAGAGCTGCGCACCCGTTTTAATGCCATCGTTGCCGAAGAAGGGCTGATTACTAACACGTCCCGCATGTCGCCCTTCTGGCGACTGGTGACGGCGCTTATCACCACGCCTGTGCTCTGGCTGAAAGATGTTCTGGTTAAAGCGGTGCTCGTGAACATGTACGTGGCAACGGCATCCGGCCCGTTGTTGCGCCTGCTGGCCTGGGCGGTAAACGTCACGGCGAAACCTGCGACAGCTGCGGGCGGCGTGATCCGTTTCTACAAAGCTGATGCCGCCGTGGTGACGGTGAAAGCGGGAACGGCAGTGCAGACTGAACGCATCAACGGCGTGGTGTATGAGGTGGTGACAACCGAAGATTTCACCCTCACTGCCGGGCAGTCCAGTGCGCTTATCCCGGTCACGGCGACGGCGACGGGCGGCGCATTCAATCTTGCTCCGGGGTATTACCGCATTTTGCCTGTGGCCGTGGCAGGTATCAGCCGCGTCGTGAACGATGAGGACTGGCTGATTACGCCAGGCGCTGACGAAGAAAGTGATGATGAACTGCGCGAGCGCTGCCGTAACCAGTTTAACCTGGTCGGAAATTACCACACCGACGCGGTATACCGATCCATGATTTCCGGCGTGGCCGGGCTGTCCATTGACCGCATCTTTTTCCTGCACGATGCACCGCGCGGGCCGGGGACAGCCAATGCGTATCTGTTGCTGGATACGGGGGTGGTTTCTGCCCCGTTCGTGGCGGCGGTGAATGATTACATTACGACGCAGGGCAATCATGGCCACGGCGATGACATGCAGTGTTTTGCACTGCCGGAGACGCTGCATGATTTACGGGTGACGGTGTATGTCAAATCGCTGGCCAACGTCACCGCCGACGACCAGGCATTACTGAAAACAGGCATTACCAACATGGTGCGCTGTGCCTTTCGGGAAAATGCCGACTATGACGTGAAAAAGACCTGGCCGTATTCACGGTTCAGTTTTTCGACACTGGCGGCAGAAATTCATGACCAATACCCCCTCGCGGATTCACTGGTTTTTTCCCTTCCCGACATTATCAGCGAACTGAGCATCCCGCGTCTGAAAACCCTGACGGTGGAATTACTGAATGACTGATTTTCTGGAGAAACTGAAAACGCTGGCGCTCCCCTTCTGGATGAATGACGGGGAACCGAAAGCGCTATTGCGCGCGGCCCGTAAATTCTGGGCGCTCGTATATGGCTGGATCACCTGGCCTGTTAATCAGCTTGATCCGCTGACCTGTTCAGAAGCGTTGCTGGGGCTGATGGCCTATGACCGGGATATAACCCGGTTTGACGGTGAACCGCTGTCACTGTTCCGCAAGCGCATTGCGTATGCCTTTGTTAATGCGGCGGATGCCGGGTCTGTGGCGGGATTCATTCGTATTTTTGACCGTCTCGAAATTGGTTATGTGGAATTACTGGAACGGCAGGACGGTATTGACTGGGATGTTATCACTGTACGGGTCACGGACAGCCAGATTGCAGCCAACACGCAGCTGATGATCCAGATTATCCGGCAGTATGGCCGGACGTGTCGCCGCTACCAGTTTGAGGTGATGACCTCTGAAAAATTCGTGATCCGCGCAGGGTGGGATCAGGGTGAATACGTGTGCTATCCGGCCAGCCTGGGAAGCAATGAGAGTGGCGGCGCGACATTCAGCGCCAGCCTGTAGGGAGTATTGAATGTCACAGACTGTTATTACAACGGTGTTTGAGCAGTGGAAAGCGCGCCAGGCGGCCAGCAATGAACCTGTTCTGCTGGATGAATTTGTTTTCGCAAATGTGCCGGGCCTCGATCCGTCTCTTCCTGTCAACCGGGCGGAACAGCTACCGGACGCGCGTTACATTGTCCACCGCCAGCCCGTCACGCGTACCGGGGTGGTGAATGCCAACCGCGTGGTGTATTCCGTTGTACTGGGCGCGGATACCGGGGATTTTGATTTCAACTGGATTGGCCTGACTAACAAAGCCTCCGGCACACTGGCCATGGTTGTTCATGCCCCGGTTCAGCAGAAACTGAAAACGCGGGCCGGGCAGCAGGGTAACGTTCTCACCCGCTCATTTTTGATGGAGTACAACGGCGCGGCAACGCAGACCGAAATCAGGACGCCTGCCGAAACCTGGCAGATTGATTTCACTGCGCGGCTGTCCGGCGTGGATGAACGCCAGCGCGTCGAAAACGTGGATGTTTACGGACAGGCTGCATTTTTTGGGGATGGCTGGTTGCTCGTGCGCTCTGGCGCTGATTATGTCCTTACCGCTGGCGTCGGGTATGTTGCCGGGCTGCGCGTGGTGCTTCCTGCGAACAGGGTCATTACGCCCATAGCGCGCCCCTATCGTGTCTTTGTTGATGCGTCTTTTACGGGACAACTTACCAGTGCCTGGGAAGTGTCAGCCGTGCCTGTCGTTGCGGCTGCGCTGGCTGATTACGATCAGAACGGTGTACACCATTACGTTTTCCCGGTTGCGCAGGTCAATGCGGATGGCACGGTAACCGACATGCGCCCGAAAGGGAGCCTGGCACAGCAGCAGTCAAACAACGATTTTATGCGCAAGGCCGCGAATCTTGGCGATCTGGTTGATAAAGCTGCGGCCCGTAACGTCCTGGGGCTGGGTAGCAGTCAGGTTCCCTGGTTCGGAAGTATTGAGCTGTCCGGAGGAACGCCTTTTCTGGATTTTCATGCTGATTTCAGCCCTGATGATTACACAGACCGTCTGATCGCCACGGGGGACGGGCTGCATTACTTCGCCAGGCCTGGCCGGAAATTTACCAGTGACAGCCCGGCAGTTTTCAATGCCGGAACGGTGACTAACGATGTCGCAAGAGCATATGGCTTTCATGCCACGATGCCAGCGAGTCCGCAATATCAGGGGCTGACCGTTGACTGGAACGGCATCGACTCAGGAATGGCCGGGTTTACAAATAACCAGGGTGCAGGCACGGGAGGGTTTGCCTTTCGTACCGTGAATGCAACAAATACGGTTGAATTTGGCCGGGTTACGTTTACCCAGGACGGGCAGGTAAAAGCCACCCGCGCACTGTGGGCAGGCGAGGCCATCTACGCAACGGATGGTAACTCACATGGCACGATGTGGGGGGTAAATGGTGCACCGGACTGGCTGTCCAACAATCTTAACCGACGCTTTGGCGCTATCCCGGTGAATAACGCCACGGGTGATGTTTCCGGGACCGCCTGGGGCGGTTCGCTGGCCGTTAATCTCACAGTGCGCTTCAACGACCTGCAAAACAAAATCAGCGCCATTCCGGTAGATAACGCGACCGGGAATATACGCGGGAGTGCCTGGGGTAATGACTGGCTGTCAAATCATCTGGCGAATAAATGGGTGGGAATACAAAACCAGTTTAATGCGATCCCGGTAGATAACGCGACCGGGAATATACGCGGAAGTGCCTGGGGCAATGACTGGCTGTCAAATCATCTGGCGCACAGGTGGGCGGGTATTCAGAGCCAGTTTAATGCGATCCCCGTTGATAACCCGTCCGGGAATATTCATGGGAGCGCCTGGGGCAACGACTGGTTGTCGAATTATATCAACAACCGTTTCGCGGGAGTGGCTAACCGCCTGACGATGCTCAGTGATTCGAACGGGTATTTTGTGGATGTGGTCACGGGGTTTATGTTCCAGTTTGGCTGGATTCAGAGTGCGACAAATGAGCCAGAATCGCATGGCTACAATATTGCGTTTCCCAATAAATGCTCAGGTGTGATCTGTCAGATGGGGCTTGGCGTGAACAACGGCCATTCCGTTTATGCACTGCCGACTAATCAGTTTGGTTTCACCTACCGCACGTCCGGTAACGGGCTTGGGTTTATGTGGTTCGCCTGGGGGAAATAATATGGCTATTTATTACAGCGCAGCACGTAATGCATTTTACCCGGAGGCATACCGGGATAATTACATCAATTCTGTCGCCGGATGGCCTGATGATGCGCTGGCTGTGGGAGAAGGGGTTTATCAGTACCTTATCCAGCGTGTGACCGAAGGGAAAATTATCGTTGCTGATGATAACGGTTATCCCGTTCTGGCAGACCGTCCGGCCCCGACGCCTGAACAATTAATGGCGCAGGCAGAAGATGAGCGTAAACGGCTGCTGACGCTGGCCGCTGAAAAAATTGCACCGCTCCAGGACGCTGCCGATCTGGACATGGCCAGTGATGAGGAACGCGCCGCGTTGACGGCCTGGCGGAAATACCGTGTCCTGCTGAACCGGGTCGATACATCGGCAACGGATATCACATGGCCGGAGGTGCCCGAAAATGTGGCGTAAGGCGACGCTTTCACTTTCTGATGCGCTGCCGTCGCTGAGTTGCTCCGTCGCCGCTGCGCATCCGTGGGTGTACGGGCTGGGCCAGCAGACGGATAACGGAGTGTATCTCAGCCCGGTAAATGCGGTGGGGTGGCTGGCTGAAAAGCTGGCCAGCCTGACGGCACATGCAGATGTCGTGATTTTTATGGTGGCCGGGCAAAGCCACGATGAATTTATGGCGTATCTCGATCCCGTCACGGCGGTTTTTCCCGCACCGGCTTTCACGCAGGTATCCCGCCTTGCCCGTTCGGCGGCAGAGCTGGCAACGGTGAAGATGCAGAAACCTGCAAAAGCCCGTAACGGGCTGGCTGATGCCATTCCTCTGTCAGTCCCCACAACGCGCGCGATGAGCAGTGCGGCGGCGGTGGCCAGCGCTGCGGCGTCTGGTTCATTAAGCCTGGCCGGGTTGAAAGCGAGTCTGGGCGCGTTTAAGGCGCAGCGTACCGAACTGTTATCCGGTATTGCGAACGCTGCGGGGGCGCTGGCAGCGAAAAGCGCCAGCGCCTGGGTATTCACCTCCAGCGGTGATGCGGCAACCATCACGAAAGCGCTGTTAACCGATATTCCGGCAGCGTCTTCTGTATACAGCGCCGCCCTTATGCTGACAGGTTCCGATCTCAGTGTTATCAGGGGGATGATTCATGACAGCTATCATGCTGGCGCTTAATGGCGAAGCTATCCCGCTGAAAAATATGCGCGTCACGATCACGCAGCAATTCCCCGATAAAGACCAGTCGGGCAGCACCAGTTCAACAAGTAAATCCGAAGAGGGCGCAAAGGGTAAAGAAATGCGGGTATCCGGCGAGGTTGCCTTTAAAGACATTAATATTCTGACGCGGATTTTCCAGCTGGCTAATGCCACGGACAAGAGCGGAAAGCGTGCGGTATACCGTGTGGCCAACAATGTCGCCCGTGCGGTGAATCTGCGGCAGGCAACATTTTCCGGCACGCTGGATGCCCCGCAGCAGGATGGGCGAATGTCCTGGCTGGTGACATTTACGTTAACGGAATTTCTCAGCGTGGCAGAAAAAAAAGAGGCCGCAGCAGGTAAAAATGCGACCAGTAAAGCGCAGGGGGCTGGCGCTTCCACCCGGTCGGGGGATTCGGCGGAGTCAGAGGAAAAAATGACCTGGTTCGAAAGAAAAGTGCTTAAACCCGTAAACGATGCCCTGGGATGATGAATGAAACCCATTAAACGACTTTATCTGTCTACTGATGAGATTCACCTCTCTGATGTGAACATTGTGCTTGAACTGAGCAACTGCGGACGCGGTTTTATCACCGCCGAAACCGATCAGGACTATACCGGGAAGACCGTGCGCCTTGATGTGGGTTATGCCGGGGAGCTGCTGCGCTGGTTTACCGGGTATGTTGAACGCTCCCAGCCTGCTGGCCGGGGATTTGTGCGCCTGTTTGTCCGTGAACTGGCTGGCGTCTTTGACAGGGCCTGGCCATGCTCATTTCAGCATCCGACATTACGGGATGTTGCCGCCTGGCTGACGGAAAACAGCGGCATCACGGTAACGGTGCCGGATGCCAGCTACAGCAGTACGCCGATCCCTCATTTCACCCATTCCGGCACGGGCTTCCAGTTGCTCAATAATCTGGGTAAGGCTTTTGCGGTCAGGGATTATGTCTGGTATCAGTTGCCGGATGGCAGCATATACGCAGGCGGCGCTGAGTCTGCCCTGTTCGCCGGGCGCCCTGTGGACATTCCCCACGAGTTCAGCCAGGGCAATGCAGCCGGAAATTCGATGACCATTCCTCTGATCCAGTCCCTGCGTCCGGGTGTGGAAGTGAACGGCCAGCGCCTGACGAAAGTCACGCTGACAAACGACACAATGGATATTGCCTGGACGCCGCGCAATAAAATAACGGGCGAACCCCTGCAAAAATCGCCCATTCAGCGCCAGCTTGAAAGTCAGTTCCCGGAGCTGGCCAGCGGGCTGCATCTGCCGAAAATGGCGCG